>Ga0233425_10000056_pt1 | contig 269826 bp, 214 predicted proteins | sample Watercolumn_Towu_2_FD_181712 | JGI IMG/M metagenome (GOLD analysis project Ga0233425, IMG submission 181712) | Freshwater microbial communities from Lake Towuti, South Sulawesi, Indonesia - Watercolumn_Towuti2014_140_MG | ecosystem: Environmental > Aquatic > Freshwater > Lake | place...
TCACAGATTTGCGGTTGGCTCGCCGAAGCGGATCTGCACCTGCCGACAGGCCAGCCATGACGAGCCCTACGAAGGGCCATTATACCAGAAAGTCCAAATCTTTTCCTGAAGGTCTATATCGCCCGTTACCAGGTGATTGACATGGCGCTGGTCATGCGACGTGCCCTTTCCTGGGTGATCGGCGTCGGCGCCATTGCGCTGGGCTTTGCAATCAGCCTGCTCCTATTACAGTTCATCTTTGTCAACCAGGCGATCGGGGTTGGGCTTCTGGGCCTGGGCCTGGCCCTGGCTCTGCTGGCGTTCAACCCCGGTCTGCGCCAATGGATCCAGCAGATGGTGGAGCGCGTGATCTCGCGTGAAACCTACAATCTGCATCTCATGTTGGAAGATGTCAGCCGGGCCGTCACGCATTTGCGTCCCTTACCGGAATTGGCGGAACTCATCCTGAACCGGGTTGTTTCAACGCTCGCCCTGAAGCAGGCGATTTTTCTGGCTAGAGACGAGTTCACCGAGGAGGTTCACAACATTGTAGCCATAGGTGAGTTTGAATCAGATCTGACCGTCACATGGCGCCCTGATCACCCTCTGCGCGCCTATTTTGCGGAACACAACCAGCCGATGTTGTTCTCGGAGATCGAGCTGTTGCCCCAAATCAAGGCGCTGTGGGCGCGCGAGCGCGAAGACCTTGACAAACTACAGGACCGGCTTTTCGTCCCCGTTTTGTCGAATAATCGGCTATTGGCTGTGCTCGTTTTTGGTGAGAAGCTCAACGGCCAACCCTTCTCATCCGATGATATTAGCGCCCTCACCACGCTGGCGAACCAAACTGCCATTGCCATTGACAACGCCTGGTTGTACCAGGAAGTGCGCAGCGAGGCCAACAAGCTGGCGCACGCCAACGAAGAGCTGCGCCGCATGGACAAGATGAAGGATGAATTCATCCAGAACATCTCGCACGAGTTGCGGACGCCGCTGATGCTGATTAAGGGTTATATTGAGCTGATGCAAAAAGGAGTGTTGGGGCGCGTCACGCCCGAGCAGGCCGATGCATTACGCACAGTCTTGCAGCGCTCGAATGTCATCGTCGAGATGGTGAATGACATCCTGGCGTTGACGCGGGAACAAAGCGAGCCGATGCGCCTGGAGACCCTGGATCTTAGCCGGATCGTAGACGTCAGCGTAGCGTTGGCGTTTGCCGCAGCCGAAAGCGCGGGGATCCAGATCAGCGTGAATTGCCCCGCCGACCTGCCGCCGGTTATCGGCGACGCGCGCCGGCTCGGCCAGGTGTTGGATAATTTGATGGGCAACGCGATCAAGTTCAGCCCGAGAGGCGGGCAGGTGACTGTGACTGTCGTGCGACACGCGGAGCGGGTGACGGTGAGCATTGCGGATCAGGGCATCGGCATCTCGGCGGATGACCTGCCCCACATCTGGGAACGCTTTTACCAGGCGGATACCGGCGCGACCCGACGCTTTGCCGGCAGCGGCCTGGGCCTGGCGATCGTCAAACGCATTGTCGAGGGACATGGCGGCGCAGTAAGCGTCGTCAGCACGCCCGGACAGGGGAGCGCCTTCAGCTTTACGCTGCCATATCAGCCGGCCTCCACCGCGCCGGCCGCCTGATATGGGGCGCTCCTTGCCTGGCGTGGGTCTTGCGCGACAACTCCGCGTGCCGTGGCCGCAACTGCTGCTCATCATCCTGCCCTTCATGGTGTTTTGGCGTATCTGGTGGCCCAATGACGCACTGCGCCAGGTCTTCAGATACGGCGATTTCGTCGAACAACACTATCCGATGCGCGTTTTCGTGGCGGATGAATATCGTCATGGTCGTCTGCCGCTGTGGGACCCGTACACCTTCGGCGGCGAGCCAGCCGTTGCGATGAGCCTTTTCGCGCCCTATTATCCGCCGGGCCTGTGGCAAGTGATCTTTCCGAAGCTGCCGTTCGAGGCGCTGGAAGTCGAGGCGATTTTTCACCTGGGGCTGGCCGGGGTGTTCACCTTCCTCTTTGTGCGACGCCTCACTGGCCAAGCCGGCGCCGGGTGGATCGCCGGCCTGGCGTTCTCCCTCGGCGGCTATCTGACCTCCTACCCGATGCTCCAGCTCATCATCCTGGAGACGGCCGTCTGGCTGCCGGCGGGGCTGTGGCTGCTCGAGGGCGCGCTCGCAGGACGCTCGCTCGCGCGGGTGGCCCTGGCGGGCGCGATCTTCGGCATCGGCGTCCTGGCCGGCCACCCGCAAACCTTCCTTTACATCGCCTACACCGCGGCGGCCTATTTCATGTTCCGGGCGGCGCGCTTGCGCCTGCCGATCCGCTTCGCCATCCCCGCCGCGGTGATCCTGGCCGCGGGCGCGCTCGGCCTCAGCGCCGCGCACTGGCTGCCCGGTCTGCAAATGTACGGCCTGTCGCCCCGCGCCGGTCTGACCTATCAGGAGATCGCGAATGGTTTCCGGCCGGCCGAGCTGTGGGGGTTGCTGTGGCCCAACCCCGGCCAGTGGTCGCCGCTCTACGTTGGCGTGATTCCCCTGGCATTGGCCGTCTGCGGCCTAGCGCTCTGGCGCAAAGCTGAAACCTGGTTTTGGGCCGCGCTGGGGCTGGTCGCGTTGCTCCTGTCGCTTGGCCGCTACGGCTTCCTCTACCTGCTTTTCTACCGGATCGCGCCTGGCTTCGCCGCCTTCCGCGACCAGGAGCGCATCGCGTTGTTGGTAAGCTTCGCGTTGGCGGTGCTGGCCGGGTATGGGGTTGCTGCCCTCCTCCGCCGCCTGACTCCTGACCCCCGGTCCCTGACTCCTGCCTTTCTGGCCCCCGCCCTGGCCCTCCTGACCTTCCTGGATCTATTCCGGGTCAACCAGGGGGTGATCCTGCAAACGCCGCCCCCGGGCGGCTACTTTGCAAAGACCCCGATCGTGACCCACATCCAAAGTGTGAGCGCGCCGGGATGGCGCACCAGCAGCGAGGGACTATTGCCCGGCGATGGGGAGGCGGGCCTGGTCTTCCAAATCCGGGACATCGTCGGGAGCGGGCCGCTCTACCTGGCGGCCTACGACCGCTTCCTGGCGCAAGTGCCAGAGGAGCGTTGGTGGCGGATGCTCAACGTGCAACACCTGATCACCCGTCGCGATCTGGCCCACGGCGCGCTCAAGTTGGTGCGGCAAGATGGCGACGTGCGTCTCTATCAAGTATTCCAGCAGGGCGCGCTGGCGTGGATCGTGCACGATACGGAGTTGGCGGCCGATCAAGCCACCGCCATCCGCGCCACAGCCGCGCCGGGATTTGATCCGTACCAGCGCGCCGTGTTGGAGCAGCCGCCCGTTCCGCCTCCGCAGCCACCGATGGGCACGGAACGGCCCGAGCTGGTGACATTCGCCAATCAGCGCGTGGTCGTAGACGTCACCCTGACCGCGCCGGGCATCGTAGTGTTGAGCGAGATGGCCTATCCCGGCTGGACCGTGCGGGCGAATGGCCGGACATTGACGCCTTTGCGTGCGTATGGACTGTTGCGCGCAGTGGCGCTGCCAGCCGGTCAATGGCGCGTGGAATGGCGCTTTCAACCGGCGGTGGTCTACCTGGGGCTGGCGGTGAGCCTGACGACGCTGATAATCATCCTTTTCAGCCAAATTCGTAATGTATTTCGTAATGTATCCTTGCGATAATGGTGATACGGATCGTCGGCGGAGCGCCTTGTCCATACGAAAAGAGACAGAACATCGTATCTTTTTCGGGACAATGTGCGTCATCGTAGTGGTAAGACGCACGACTACCCCAATCACAATTTTGTTGCAGGAATATTTCAATTCAGCAGGAAAGGAGCAGCACCATGAAGAAGTTAGTTCGGTTCACAGCTATTCTGATCGTTCTCCTGGCGTTTACGAGCATTGCCTCGGCGGCGCGACCGGAGCCGGGGGCGTTCACTGTAACGGGTTACGCTTCGAACCTGGTCCCGAGCGGCCTTCCCCCACCCTATAATTTTCTCCCCACGGAGTTCCAACCGCTGCCGGGCGGGTACCTCAAGATGCATCTGAGGAATCAGGGTGGGCCCGGCGTAGATGACGATACGTATTGCATGAACACCTACGGCGCGCCGTGCCAAGCGATCTGCATGTACGTTCTTGGTCAGCCGTGCGGCGTCACTGGCGGGCTTACCGGCGACTTCGTCTTCGATGAGTGGATCTTCATGAATGCGACAATGACGAGCGGTGCAAACCACGGCGTGATGACCATCACAACCGCGGATGGCGACGCCAAGCTGCGCTTCAGTGGCGCCTTTGGGCCAACTTCCCTTTACGCAAGCTATCAATTCCTCAAGGGGACGGTCACTTATAAATCGCTCAAGGGCGAAGGCACCAAAGCCGGAAGTCCCGGCGCGCTCTTTAGCGTCGCCTACAACCCGTGTGGCGGCAAGGATCAACCGGCTTGCCCAACCGACCGCTGTGCAGTCTTCGGGGATGACCTGAAGGTCAAGAAAGACAAGACGGAGTGGAAGATCAGCAACGATGGCGAGCAAGCTCTCACCATCAACAAGGTCCTGGCGTTCTGGCCGGCCGGTGGCCCACAGTTGGAGAAGGTGAAGCTGGACGGCAAGACGATTTACGAGACCCCTGTCGCGGCGCCGATGGCCCAGATTGCTGCGGGCTGGAGCGGTGATGCGCAGGATCGGCAGATCGGCGCGGGCAAGGATCGGCAGCTACGGCTTGAATTCGGCGGCGACATCAGCGCGCAACCGGCGGATTATACGATCCTGGTCGAGTTCGAGAGCGGCTGCGCCGTGCCGTTCGTGGCGTTCCCGTAAGCTGGCGGCTGGCATTTCTGCCGGTTCCAGTTGAACCTCTGCCCCTGACAACCGGGGACGGCCTGGTGGGCTGTCGGAGCACGAATGTGCTCCGACAGCCCACTTTTTTGCACGCCGTCCGCATCTTCTGGTATAGTGGTCGTCATGGACAAATTCGTACAGATGATCATCCGGCGCGGCGTGAGCCGTCGTCGGTTCCTGGCCGGGCTGGCGGCCGGGAGCTTTTCGGCTCTGCTTGCTGCATGTCGCCGGGCAACCCCTATCCCCACGCCCACGCCCACCCGCACCCCCCGGCCGCCGACGCCGACCGGGACGCCGACCACTCCTCCAACCGCGACCGCCAGCGCCACACCGACCGCGGCCGTGACGCCGACCGCCATTCCACCAGCCACCCACACAGCCACCGCGACGGCCACCCGGCCGCCGCCGCCGACGGCTACCCCGACCGCCACCCCCTTCCCGCCCGGCCCGCCCACCAGGCTCGGCCTTTTCATCAGCCGGAATGATCCGCGCATCTTCGATCTGCTGCGCACCGGCAATGTGGCGATCATCAAAACGTTGGAATACGACCCCAACTTCGTCACCGACATCAAAAAACTGTCGCCGAAGACGCTGCTGATCGGTCGAATTCACCTGCCGCAGCTCGATCTGGCCGGACTTGGCGACCCGCCCGGCGCAGCCAGGGCCTTCGTGGAACAATTGTTGCCGATTGCAACGGAGCCGCGGCGGAAGGCCGCCATTGACGCCTGGGAAGCCTACAACGAACCGGTCGCTGAGACGCCGGAACACATGGCGCGGTTGGCGCAACTGGAGGCGGAGCGCACCCGGCTCCTGGCCGCGGAAGGCATCCGGTCGGTGATCGGCAACTTCAGCACCGGCACGCCGCCGCTGGAATTGTGGCCGAATTTCCGCCCCGCGCTCGAAGCTGCGCTTCAGCATCGTGGCTACTTGGGGCTGCACGAATACTCCGCGCCGACGATGCAATTCGGCACGCCGCAGGATCCGCTCGGCTGGGGCGCTGACCCCGCGCAAGAAGGCTGGCTGACGTTGCGCTATCGCAAAGTCTATCGTGGCTATCTGGCGCCGAATAAGCTGGTCTTGCCGCTGGTCATCACCGAGACCGGCGTGGATGGCGCGGTGACCAATCGGCCCGGCCCGGCGGCTCAGGGGTGGATGGATTTCCGCCAGTATTGGGATGAATTGGGCATGGGCAAAGATGCGGCGGGGAATTATGTCGAACAACTGGCCTGGTATGATCGCTGTTTGCAGCAGGATGACTATGTGCTGGCCGCCGCGATCTTTGCCGCGGCCGCCTCGCCTGGCTTCGAGACCTATGAGGTCTTGGACGAAGTCTTCCCCTTCCTCAATCAGTATCTTGCGGTCCATCCCGCACGTCAAGTTATCTTCGGCTGTTCTCCGATCTTGGCTTAGACATCCGCTTCAAGATACGTTATAATGTGTCCGTTGGAACCCATAAAGGAGGCGGCTGTGTACAACGCACCGCGCGGCACCCAAGACATCCTGCCGGCCGACCGGCCCTATTGGCGCTACGTCACGGAACAGATGCACGATGTGGCGGCGCTTTTCGGCCTGCAGCAGATTGATACGCCCATCTTTGAAGAGGCCGACTTGTTTGTGCGCGGCGTCGGCGAGGGCACCGATATCGTGGACAAGGAGATGTATTCCTTCCAGGATAAAGGCGGCAGTGAGCTGGCCTTGCGCCCCGAATTCACGGCCGGGCTGATGCGCGCCTACATCGAGCATGGGATGCACGTACTGCCGCAGCCGGTCAAACTCTACTCGATCGGCCCGATCTTCCGCTACGAACGGCCGCAGGCGGGGCGCTATCGCCAGCATCATCAGTTCAATATCGAGATGCTCGGCGAGCTTGACCCGGCCGTAGACCTGGAGGTGATGAGCGTCGCGTGGACGCTGCTCACGCGACTGGGCTATCGCGGCCTCAACTTCCAGGTGAATTCGACCGGCTGCCCCCGCGAAGCGTGCCGGCCGGTTTATCGCCGGGCGTTGGTAGATTACTTCCGCGCGTATGAGGACCGGCTGAATGACACCGACCGCCGTCGGTTGGCGATCAATCCACTGCGCCTGCTCGACTCGAAAGAAGAAGCCGCCCAGCCGCTGTTGAATACCGCGCCGCACAGTATTGATTATTTGTGTGACGAGTGTGCGACCCACCTGGCGACCCTGCGCAGCTATCTGGACGCGCTGGAGATGCCGCACACGGTCAACTTCCGGCTGGTGCGCGGCCTGGACTACTACACCAAGACCGTCTTCGAGGTGTGGGCGCAAGGGATCGGCGCGCAGGCGGCGGTGTGCGGCGGTGGCCGTTATGACAAGCTCATCGAGATGCTCGGCGGCCCGCCGACTCCCGGCATCGGCTTCGGGATGGGCATCGAGCGGGTGATCCTGAGCTTGAAGCAGCAGGGCATCGAGCCGCCGCAGTTGCCCGCGCCGCGGGTGCAAGTTTCGCCCCTGGGCCAGGCGGCGCGCGTGCCGGCCCTGCGCCTGACGCGCGCCTTGCGCGAGGCGGGCATCGGCGCGCTCCTGGCCTTCGGCGGCCGCAGCCTGAAGGCGCAGCTCAAGAGCGCCGATCGGGCCGGCATCGCTTACACGCTGATCCTGGGCGACCAGGAGTTGGCGACCGGCGCGATCCTCGCGCGCGATATGCAGAGCCACACACAAGAACCCGTCGCGCTCGATGGCGTGGTCGAGTGGCTGCGGGCCAGGCTGTCCGGAAAATAGATCTATCTGTTGAACAGGAGGCACACATGGATCTGCGCGATTATCCTCGTCCGAAGGGTGACACCGGCATCGGCGTGCATTGGAATGCCGGTTATGCGGCGGCGATCGGTTTGGGGCAGATCGAGCAGCTCTGGCTGCCTCAAATGATTGACATGGGTATCAAATGGGTGAAGGTCGCGCAGCATGACGGCGCGTTCGGATTCGTCGAGTTGCTCCTCAAGACCGACATCATGCCGATCGTGCGCATCTACCGGCCGCACCCCAATCCGGGCACGCTCGGCCCGGCCGAGCTGGCCGCGATCAGCGACTATGTCTCGGCCGGCGTCCGTTACTTCGAGTTCAACAACGAGCCGGACCTGGGGGTGGAGTGGAGTAGCGGCGAGGTCCCGCTCGACGGCGCCGCGATCAGCGCGCGCAACGCCATCGTGGACATCGAGGCGATCTTGCAGCGCGGCGGCTATCCGGCCATCCCCGCGCTGCGGCCCGGCGGTCGGTGGGATCTGGTGGGCGAGATTTGCCGGCTGGGCCGCCGCGATCTGCTGAGCCAACCGGTGTGGCAGGCCATCCACAATTACAGCGCCAACCATCCCCTCGACTATCCCTACGATCGCGTGAACCAGGAGGGCGCGCCATGCTCGCCGGAGCTTTATGCAAAGCTGGCGCTGGAAAAATGGAACGGCGACGCCTGGGAAGGCTGGACGTTGGAGCAGTTGAACCGCTTCCGCAAGGAGCGCGCCAACCCCGGCGCCACCGCGGTCGGCGACCCGACCTGCTGGCGCGCCTACGAGCGCTACGACCAGCTCATCCGCAACCAGATCGGCCGCTCGCTGCCGATCCTGGCGACCGAGAATGGCTACGTGGTGGGGGAACGGCAGGACAAACGCTACCCCGCCACTACCCCGCAACTGCACGCCATCCAGACCCTCGAAGCCTGCCGCATTATGATGGGCACGAGCCGTCTGTACGACCCCGCTCCCGATTACCACTTCTGCACCGCCTACTGGTTGATCGGCAACTTCACCCTGGGCAGTTGGGCGCCCGCCTGGGAGAACGCGGCCTGGTTCAGCCGCGATTGGCCGGGAGGCCAGTTGCCCATCGTCAACGCGTTGATCGCTGAGCCAAAACAGGCGCGCGCCTGGCACGGCGACGCCGGCCGGCCGGGCCGGCTGACGGGCGCCATCCGCAACGGGCCGGGTCTGCCCCTGACGCTGCGCCTGACGCGCGCCGACGGCTGGGTGGCCGTAGCGCAAACCGGGGCGGACGGCAGCTTCGAGTTCGACGACTTGCCGCTCGATCACTTTACGCTGACCCTCGTGGAGGCGGGGCTGAGCCAGGAGGTGGCCCTGACGGAGAGCCAGCCCGCGGCCGCGGTGAGCTTCGACCTGACCGGCGCGGCGATCCGCCTGGCGAACGGGGTCATCGGCGGCAAGGTGCGCGGCGGCGCCGGCATGGTGGTGCTGCTGACGCGCGAATCGGCCAGCCCCTTCGAGGAAAAACAACTGGTGGCGGCCGACACGACCTACCGCTTCACGGAGCTGGAGCCGGGCATGTACACCGTCAAGCTGCTCGACACCAGCGTTGTGAAGGCCGGGATCGCGATGGACGGCCGGAGCGAGGTGACGGTAGACCTGGCCGTGCCGGGCTGGGGGTGGCAGGCCAGCCCCGGCGGCGCCACCCCCGGTTTCGGGATCGTGCGCTGCCGCGTCACCGGCCGCCCGGATCTCGGCGTGCGGCTGTGGATGGCCGGTTGGTCGGGCATGGTGCAGCGCACCGGCAGCAAACCCGAATTTGGGCCGGACGCCTGCGAGTTTGCGCCCTTGGGCGCCGGCGTCTATAAGCTGCAGCCCGATGGCATCAGCACGATCGCCGAGGTCACGGTGGACGGCAGCCAGGCCGTCTGGGTGACATTCGTCGAAAGCGCCGCGCCACCGCCCGATGCGCTGGCGCGTGAGAGCGTGCTGGGCGGGACGGTGCGCACTGCGCAGGGCGCGCCGGCCGCCCGGCGGATCGTCAAACTGGCGGGGCCAGAGGGCGAGCAGACGACCACCACGCAGGAGGATGGCGCCTATCGCTTTGTGCATCTGCCGGCCGGCGTCTACCGGGTTTGGATAGAGGGCGCCGGCGCGGCCCGCGAAGGGCTGCAGCTCGACGGCCGCAACACGCTGACGGTAGACCTCCGCCTGCCCGCAGACGCGCCGGCCAGCGATGCCGGCGCGATCGTTGGCGTGGCGACGAACGGCGCCGGCCGCGTAATGCGCCTCTTGCGGCCGGACGGTGTAAACCGCCCGCCGAACCTGCTGGCCGAAGTCCGCGCCGATGCCGAGGGGCGCTATCGGTTCGACAAGCTGTTCCCCGGCTCATACACTGTACAGGTGATGGGGGCCGAGTCGCCTGCCGAGGTCGCGGCCGAGCGGGCGGGCATCACCGTGACCGGCGCGGCTACCGTGCGGGTGGATTTCACGCTGCCCGGCCCGGCGCAGAGCGGCGGTTGGGAGGTTCGGGTGGAGGGCGGCGGTGAGACGCCCGGCTTTTCGGTGGTGCGCTGCCAGGTGGAAGGCGAGATCAATCGCGAGGTGCGCTTGTGGACGGCAGGCTGGTCCGGCATTGTCCAGCGCACCGGGAGCAAGACCGAATACGGGCCGGATGTGTGCGAATTCGCCCCGCTTGGATCGGGCCGTTACTCGGTGGAGGCGATCGGCCTGGAGGGGCTTGCGCCCACGACCGGGGCACGTGGTCGTGCGATCACGCAGGGGGTGCGAGTTGATTTCGATCTGGAGTCAGGACGACTGGTGTGGGTGCGTTTTCACAAGGTCGCGCCGCCGATCGCGCCGCCCGCCCGCGCCGACAGCGTGATCCAGGGCCGGGTGAAGGGCGGCGCGGGCCGCACCGTTCGGCTGGAAGGCCCAGGCGTCAACCGGACGACAACGGTCGCGGCGGATGAAACGTATCGCTTCACCGGCCTGCCCACGGGTGCCTACACCCTCACCGCGCTGGATTCTGATCCGCCCACGGGCATGACCCAGACGCAGGCGAATATCCAGGTGAACGGAACCAACACCGTCCAGGTGGATCTCGACCTCACCTCGCTCGGCCCGGCCAAGACGATGGATCACTATCTGCTGGTGGGCAGCCTTGCGCGCAGCAAAGATGACTTTGTGACGACGTTGCAATATATCGGCCGGTTCCGGCCGGTCATCGGCACAGACGAAGCCGAGGCGCGTAAGGCGCATCACGTCACGATCCTGGCCAGCCTGAGCGCGATCGGCGCCCTGGTCGAGCAGGGGCTGCGCATGGCCGGCTGTCAGGTGCAGCGGGTCGAGGGGGACTATGCGGCAGCCTTGGGCAAGCTGTTGGTGGAGAACAGGCCGTATTGAACGTACACCCGAACCCCTTTCGCTCCATCGGGCTGTTGCATCATCCGAGAAAACCGGAGTCGTTGACCCTGGCCGGAGAGATGAGCGATTATCTCGCCGGCCGCGGGTGTGATGTGTGGTTGGGTTCCGCCTGGGATGAGCCGAGCGCGCTGGCGCATGTCGCCAGGCTGGACCTGCTCATCACCCTCGGCGGCGATGGCACCATCCTGCGCGCCGCGCGGCTGGGCAGCCGCTACGGGGTCCCCTTGCTCGGCATCAAGCTGGGCCGCGTGAGCTTCCTGGGCGAAGTCGCGCCGGAGCGCGTGGCCTGGCGCGAGGCGCTGGCGCGCATGTTGGGCGGCGACTTCTGGCTCGAAGAACGGATGCTGCTCGATGTGGTCGTTTCCCACGACGTAATACCTCCGGCGGCTGCAAACCCGGCCGGCGGCGGGGCGGCGAATCACGCCCGGCTCACCGTGGCGCTCAACGATGTGGTCGTCAGTCGCGGCGGGCTGGCGCGCCTGATCACGGTGGACGCGTGGGTGGATCAAAGCTACCTGACGCGCTACCAGGCGGATGGCGTGATTGTGGCGACGCCGACCGGCTGCACCGGCTACGCCCTGGCGGCCGGCGGCCCGATCCTCCCCCCGGAGCTAAAAAACATCCTCCTGATCCCGATCTGCCCCCACTTGAGCCTGGATCGCCCCATCGTGCTGTCGCAAGGCGCCACCGTCACCCTGCGCGCCCAGGCCGATCACTCGCCGATCCTGACGGTAGACGGTCAGTTCGAGATCACCCTGGCCGAGGGAGATCGGGTGGACATCTGCGCCAGCCCGCACACCAGCCAGTTCGTGCATGTCCAGGATCGAGCTTACTTTTACCGGACGTTGATGGATCGGCTCAGATGGTAGTCGGGCCGGCCGGATGAGGGTTACACAGATGTCCGTAGAAATCGGCGCGCTCCGTTGCGCCAACCATCCCGATCGCGAGACGATGTTGCGCTGCAACAAGTGCGACAAGCCGATCTGTGTCCAGTGCGCGGTGCGCACGCCGGTCGGCTATCGGTGCCGCGAGTGTGTGCGCCAGCAGCAGGCGATCTATTATAACGAGAACAGTTTCGACCCGCTGATCGCTGGGATCATCGGCCTAGCGCTCGGTGTGGTGGCCGGCCTGCTTGCCTTTGCCTTTTTGCGCATCCTTGGCTGGTTCAGCATCATTGGCGCCATCTTCATCGGGCCGGCCCTCGGTGGCTTGATCGCCGAGGCGGTGCGCCGGGGGGTGGGTCGGCGTCGCGGGCGCTATCTCAAGGCCAGCGCGGCCGCGGCTTGCATCGTCGGCATCCTGCTGGGCGGCCTCCTGTTGTACGGCGGGCCGGCGCTGCTGGCTGCGGGGCTGGTTGGCGTGGCGCGCGTGCTGCCGGCGCTGCTCTTTCGCATTGATGTGGTCATCGTGGCCGTGCTGTCGGCCAGTACGATCTTTGCGCGTTTGCTCTGAAGTGCTTTTGCCCAGAGGAGACTATCATGACATTAGGAGGCCGGGTCACCGGTTTGCGCTTGCCGTCCACCTTCACTGCCCTGCGCTATCCGAACTATCGGCGCTGGTTCATCGGCCAGGTGTTGTCGCTGATGGGCATGTGGATGCAGAGCGTGGCCCAGGGTTGGCTTGTCTATGAGTTGACCGGTTCCCGGTTGGCGCTGGGCACGATCTCCTTCGTCGGCTCTATTCCGACCCTGTTTTTGATGCTGCCGGCCGGAGCAATCGCCGACCGCCGCTCTAAACGCCGGCTGATGCTGGTGACGCAATGCTGCGCGATGACCTGCGCCTTCGCCCTGGCGCTGCTCACCGCCACCAAGACCTTGCAGATCTGGCATATCGCCGTGTTGGCGGCGCTATTCGGCATCATCAATGCATTCGAGGCGCCCGCCCGGCTGGCGCTCACCGTGGATCTGGTGGACGATCGTCGTGACCTCCAGAACGCGATCGCGCTGAACTCGACCATGTTCAACATGGGCCGCGTCGCGGGGCCGGCGCTTGGCGGGGTCATCCTGGCCGCGGTAGGCGCGGTGTGGTGTTTCGCCCTCAACGGAGTCAGCTACACCGCGACCCTGATCGCCCTGTTGGGTATGCGCCTCAATGAAGCCATCAAACCCCCGCGCACACGAAGTTTCATTGCGGAGATCGGTGATGGGTTGCGCTATGTGTGGAATACCAGGATCGTGCGCGCCCTGGTCATGCTGGGCGGCATGACCTCAATCTTCGGCATGTCGTACTCGGTGCTGATGCCAGCCTACGCAGTGGATGTCTTGCATGTGGGTGAGGCCGGCCTCGGCGCGCTGAGCGCGGCGTCCGGAGTCGGCGCGCTGGCCGGCTCCCTAACCGTTGCCAGCTTGACCCGCTCTCAACATAAGGGCTGGCATCTAACTGCCGGCACGCTCTTGTTTCCTGTCGCGCTGATCGGTTTTGCGCTCTCGCACAATTTTCACCTATCGCTGGCTTTGTTGGTCGCAGCCGGTTTCGGGTTCATTCTCCAGAACACGACCAGCAATACATTGGTGCAAATGATCATCCCCGACCAGCTCCGTGGCCGCGTCATGAGCGTCTACTCTTTGATGTTCTTCGGCACCATGCCGTTCGGCTCGCTGCTGGCTGGCGCATTGGCCCAGGCCTATGGTTTGAGCTTTGCGGTGCTATGCGGCGCAAGCGTTACATTGGCTTTTGCGTTGTTTATGATCGTCTTCATCCCGCAAGTGCGGCGACTCGAGGGGTGACGCCTGCCAGGTGAGCGACCCAAGCGATCGCCCTAAGCACCGTTCGATTTATCTACTTGCGTTTTTGTCTATTTATTTCCTGACCTGCAACCATGTTAACCGAGCTCCGTATCCGCGATCTCGCCATCATCGACGCGCTCGACCTGACCTTCGGCCCCGGCTTCAACGTGCTGACGGGCGAAACCGGGGCGGGCAAATCCATCATTATTGACGCGGTCAACCTGCTGTTGGGCGACCGGGCGTCGTCCGAGATTGTCCGCGCCGGCGCTGAACGCACCGAGGTGGAGGGCACATTTCAGCTCGCCGCCTCTGCGGTCGAGCGCCTGGCGCCGTTGCTGGCCGAGCACGGTCTGGAAGGGGACGCGGCCGATGTCCTGATCCTGGCGCGCGACGTGCGCGCCAATGGCCGGTCGGTTGGTCGCGTCAATGGCCGGGCCGTCAACAGCGCCCTGCTCAGCGCGGTCGGCGGCCTGCTGGTCGAGGTGCATGGGCAGGGCGAGCACCTGGCGCTGCTGCATGAACGGGAGCACGTGGGGTTGCTCGACCGCTACGCCGGGCTGCACGACCACGCTGACGCGGTCGCGGCCCTGGTCCGGCAGGTGCGGGCCGTGCGCCGCGAGCTGGAGGGGCTGCGCCAGGATGAGCGCGAGCGCGCCCGGCGGATTGACCTGCTGACCTACCAGGTGCAGGAAATCCGGGCAGCCAAACTTCAGGAAGGGGAGCCGACCGAGCTGGAGGCCGAGCGCCGGCGGCTGACCAATGCTGAACAGTTGGCGCAGCTTTCGGCGGAGGCGCTGCAACTATTACAAGAAAGCGACGGCGACCGGATGGCCGTTGGGGATGCGCTGGGCCATGTCGAGCAGGCATTGGGCCGCCTGGCGCGGATTGATCCCGCCATCGTCCCCCTCGCCGAGCAACTGGAGCAGGCCGCCGCGCTGCTGGATGACCTGGCCCGCGAGTTGGGACGCTATCGGGACGAGATCGAATTCAACCCCCGTCGGTTGGCGCAGGTGGAAGAACGGCTCCACCTGATCCATAGCCTGGAACGCAAATACGGCGACACCATCCCGGATGTGCTGGCTTACGGCGAGCGCGCCGCGGCCGAACTGGAGACGATCACCCACGCGGGCGAGCGGATCGCGGAATTGGAGGCCGAGGAGGCGCGGCTGCTGGCGCAGCTTGGCCGTCAGGCCGCGCAGCTCTCGGCCGGCCGGCGCGCGGCCGGGGAGCGGATGGCGCGCGCCCTCGAGGTCGAGTTGGCCGACCTCCAGATGGCCCGCGCGCGCTTCGGCGTCCAGATCGTCTGGACGGCGGATGGCCGCGGCGCGGCCGTGGAAGCGGATGCTGCGGCCACGGCCGGCGAGCCGCCCGGCCGCTACGCCTTCGACACCCACGGCCTAGACGTGGTCAGCTTCCTGGTCTCCGCCAACCCCGGCGAGCCGCTGCGGCCGCTGGCGAAGGTCGCATCCGGCGGCGAGACCTCGCGCCTCATGTTGGCGCTCAAAACCGTCCTCGGCCGCGCCGATGAGACCCCGACGCTGATCTTCGACGAGATTGACCAGGGGATCGGCGGCCGCGTGGGCGCGACAGTGGGACGGAAGCTGTGGGGGCTGACGAGAGGACAAATCGCAAATCGCAAATCGCAAATCGCAGATCAGTCATTTGCCCATCAGGTGCTCTGCATCACGCACCTGCCGCAATTGGCGGCGTATGGCGATGTCCACTTCCATGTCACGAAGCATGTGGCGGGGGAGCGGACGACCACGCAGGTGGAGCGGCTGACCGGCGACGCGCGTGTGATCGAATTGGCGCGCATGTTGGGCGCGGACACGGAGACCGGCCGCGCGAGTGTCGTGGAGATGATGACGGAAGTCGAGGATGCCAAGCGTTCCGGGTGATCCGCCGCTCCGCCGATGTCGTTGCGAGGCGCGGTGTGTGAGTTGAAGCCATCTCATGTGCGAGATTGGTTCGGGGCGCACACCGCCCCTCGCAATGACTCTTTTCCAGCCACCTTATCGAAAGGATAATCCCATGGAGCCAACCATTGGCCCGCGGCTGAGCGACGCGGACTTCTTCACCAAGATTGATACGACCCGGCCCGGTCTTCTGATGAGCATCCCGGAGGTTGTGGCGCACGGCGATTTCATCACGGCGCGGCGGCTTTTCGCGGCCGAGGCGCGCCGCACGTTGCAGCCGGAACGCTTCCTGCGCATCGAGCGCGAGTTCCGCGGCGCGCACTTTATGAAGGAGGACGAGACCGTCGAGCAGGCCGCCGAGCGCATCTTGACGGGCGAGCTGATCTCGTGCAGCACCCCCCATAAGTTCGCGGGCGAGGTGGATTGGTTCAGCAACCCGACCTTCAACCAATACAAAGAGTGGACGTGGCAGCTCAGCCGCCATCCCGAATGGGCGATTCTGGCCGAACGCTACCGTGCGACCGGCGACGAGCGTTATGCCGTGGCGTTCGTGCGTTTCTTCCGCAGTTGGGTACGCCAGGCGCTTGTGCCGGAAAACGCCGATGGCGGCGCGACCCTCTGCTGGCGCACCCTCGAAGCCGGCATTCGCATGGGCGGCCCCTGGCAGTGGGCGCTGCACAGCTTCTATCGGTCGCCGCATTTCAGCGACGATGTGCTCGTGGACTGGTATAAGTCGGTCTGGGAGCACGGCTGGCGGCTGCGCAACTTCCACCGCACCGGCAACTGGCTCATCATGGAGATGAACGGCCTGGCGCAGATCGGCATCCTCTACCCGCAATTCCTCGACGCGCCGGCCTGGAAGAAGTACGCGTTCGACCGCATGGTCGAGGAGTTGACTGCGCAGGTTTACCCCGACGGCTGGCAGGTGGAGCTTTCGACCGGCTATCACCAGGTGGATATCAATAACTACCAGTGGTTGATTGATGTGTGCACCGCTTACGATGAGCCGATCCCGCCCGCGTTCCGGGCCGGGATGGAGCGGATGCACGCGGTCAACGTGCTGCTGATGATGCCCGACGGCCGCCTGCCGGATGTGAACGACGGCGGCTGGCACGAAGTGGCCCGGCTGATGAAAAACGCCGCCGCAGACTATCTGGAGCGAACCGATTTCCTGTGGGCGCGCACGAAGGGCAGCCAGGGCCGGCCGCCGGCCGTGACCTCGCACGCATTCCCCTACGCGGGCTATTATGTGATGCGCACCGGCTGGAAGGCGGACGCGGTCTGGGCGCTGCTCGACGCCGGGCACTTCGGCTACGGCCATCAACACGAGGACAAGCTCAACCTGCTGCTGCACGCTTATGGCCGCCTGCTGCTGACCGAAGGCGGCAACTACGCCTATGACGCGTCCGAGATGCGGCGCTACGTCCTCTCGACGCGGGCGCACAACACGATCCGGGTGGATGGGGAGGATCAGAACCGCCGGCTGTCCTACAACCGGACGAACTTCGATGTGACCATCCCCTCGGATGGCACACTGCGCAGCGGCCCGGCGTGTGACGTAGCCGAAGGGGTCTATGACGAAGGCTACGGGCCGGATGCCGCACGCGTCGTTGCGCACCGGCGGAAGGTGATCTTTCTTAAGCAAAAGACCTTTGAGGTCTCGGAGACCCTTCGTCAGGCTCAGGGCAGGCTCTCAAAGGTCTGCGCCCCCTGCGTGCTCGTGATTGACCGCCTGACCCCGACCGACGCCGCGGCGCACACCTATCAGGTCTTGTGGCATCTCAACGCGGACGCGGTCGCGACCGACGGCCTGACCGTCCGCAGCGCGGACGCCGGCCAGCCGAACCTGGCGATCATCCCGGCCCCGGCGGCCGGCCTGACCGTGCGCGTGGTCAGCGGGCAAGAGACGCCCGAATTCCAGGGGTGGAAGGCGATCAAGAACCATCAGCAGGGCGAATACGCGGCCACGCCGACCGCGCTCTACGAGTGGACGGTCGCCGGCCCGGCGCGGCTGGTCACGCTGCTCTACCCGACGCGGGCTGGCGCGGCGTGCCCTGTGGCGGCGGTGAGCGCATCGCCCGATGTGGCGGCTACCGCGATTCAGTTGGCGCTGGCGGACGGCGCGGTGATCTCGATAGACGAGGCTGAGGTATAGCCCAATTCATGGCAGACGCCGATTCCCCCGGCCGGCAGGACGTGCGGCAAGAACTCCTCGATTTGGCGGCCGAAGATGCGCGTGTGCGCGCTGAACTGGCGGCGGATGGTTCCCTCTACGAAGGGTATCATCCGCGGATGGCGGCCGTTCACCGTCGCAACGCCGCGCGGCTGGGGGAGATCATCGCCGAGATCGGGTGGCCGGCGGCCGCGTGGGCCGGCGCAGATGGCGCCGAAGCGGCGTGGCGGATCGCCCAGCACGCGATCGGCGAGCCGGCGTTTCAGCGGCGCTGTCTGGCGGCGCTTCAGGCCGCGGCCGCCGCGGGGGATGCGCCGGCCTGGCAGCCCGCGATGTTGGAGGATCGCATCCGCATGTTCGAGGGCCGGCCGCAGCGCTACGGTACGCAGCTCGAACCGGATGGCGCAGGGGCGCTGCGGCCATATTGGATCGAAGACCCCGAAGGCGTGGATGAGCGCCGCCGGGCGGTCGGGTTGGAGCCTTTGCGTGACCGGTTGGCGCGGGAACCGCGGATACCTCCGCCGTCCGATCGGCAACGTTTCGAACGCGAGTATCAGGAGTGGCTGCGCCGCGTGGGCTGGCGCGCAGAATGTCCTGATGAGCAATGCCAACCGAGATGATTTGATGGCAGGATGGCGGGGTTGCACGGGTCGGATTGAACGAATAGAAAGATGAGTTTGTATCATTGAGATGAACAGGGTGATGGGAGTAGCGGATGGAGTTCCTGGACAGAATCATTTGCGGCGACTGCGAGCAGATCCTCAAAGAGCTTCCGAACGACTCGGTTGACTTGATCTTCACCTCGCCGCCCTATGCGGATCAGCGGAAGCACACCTATGGCGGCGTGCGACCAGACGAATATGTGGCGTGGTTCCTGCCGAAGGCGGCGGAGTTCCTGCGCGTGCTCAAACCGGCCGGCGGCAATCGCCGTGACCGTAGTGCAACTCTAGCATCATTATGTCGTGATGGCTGTGGTGAGTATTGTGGGATCGCGAGAAACCGGCTGGTACATGAGTCGTCGCAGACGAAGGTGGGTGGTACAATCACTGTATGAGGAACAATCAACTCGATCTTTTCACTAATGAAGAGCAACGCGTCGAGTGGTATCAAACAGTACAACGCCCGACATTGCCTGAAGACGTAACGTCAGACACGCGCCCTGAAGATCTCGATCTGAATTGGCGCGAAAGCGATTTGCCGGAACGCGTGCGGACAAAGCACGTCCATCGGTTGCATCCTTACCTGGGCAAATTTGTCCCTCAACTGGTTGAAATTTTCCTGCGCATGTACTTCAAGTCTGGCGACACAGTGTATGATCCATTCTGTGGATCGGGCACAACCCTTGTCGAAGCCAATGCGTCGGACATCAACGCGATCGGGTGTGATATTTCCAGCTTCAATTGTTTGTTATCGAAAGTCAAGACTCAGCGCTATGACCTTCACTTGGCAAGAAATGAGGTTCTTGATATCCTTCAGAAAACAAAGGCCACCTTACAGCGGGATCTGTTTCACGAAAGTGGCTATAGGGTGGTAGGAAATACCGACAATAGCTATGTATTGAAATGGTATGCACCGCAGGCGCGGCAAGAATTATTGACTTATAACAGCTTGATTTCTGACTACTCATACCAAGACCTGCTTAAGGTAATTCTGTCTCGGTCGGCTCGGTCGGCTCGGCTCACAACTCATTTTGATCTCGACTTTCCTAAGTCGCCACAGACAGAGCCGTACCAGTGTTACAAACACTCCCGGATTTGCGCCCCGACTCAAGAAGCACTCGGTTTCCTGCAGCGTTACAGTCTGGACACAATAAAGCGACTTGAGGAATTCGCAGTTGTTCAGACGAGCGCATCGGTTATTATCCTCAATGGTGATTCGCGATACGTCCAACTTCCGAACCAACTTAGCGGCATTATTACTTCCCCTCCTTATGTTGGCTTGATAGATTATCATGAACAGCACCGTTATGCTTATGAGATTCTTGGTTTGGAGGATCGTCGCGGACTTGAAATTGGGGCGGCGAAACAAGGTTCAAGCCGAAAAGCACAGCGTGAATATCAGGAATCTATCGCTCAGGTCTTCCGACACGCATGTGAGTCAATGGTGTCTGGGGGACGTATGGTCGTTGTGGCTGGTGACAAATACAATTTGTACGATGAGATTGCCCGGCTTTGCGAAGTAGAGGTAGAGACGGTTGTTCATCGCCACGTAAATCGTCGCACTGGGCGTCGATCTGGAGAATTCTTCGAGTCCATATTCATCTGGCGAAAACCCTGAATTGGAGCGTCATTGATGACAAATGATCCGCAAAGCATGAAAGAGGCGATCCAGGCAGTGATTGTTGGTCTGATGGATCGGGTCATGTATCGCGTTTTGATAGAGGATCCGTTCGTCAAAGAGAAGTTCTATGCGGAGAAACCGCTTTATGCAGCCCTGGTTCCTGATACTATTTTCAAGGGTTCCCACTTCGAGCGAAGGTTTGTGACACCCTTCGGAAGCGCTTGGGAAGAGTTAGCCGTTGCTGCCGCCCGATTTGGGCTCGGGCACGGCGAAAGAGGACGAAAGATATTCGGAATGGTCAAATCGGAACGGCTGACCAGAATCGCTCAGGTTCTCAATTCTCTGGAGCATGCCCCAAGGGGCCAAGAACACAGAAAGCCTGATTGGGATACTGAATTGAGCTATATCCGGGCAGGTCAGGGGGAAGACATACCCGTTCAGGTTGTCTGTGATGTCTATGTTGCCGATATATCCAACAATAAGCGGTATTCGTTTGAGCTGAAGGCTCCTCTGCCAAACAGCGATATTACAAAGGTAAGCAAGGAGAAGATACTCAAGCTGCATAGTATGGAACCTTCACAGGTAGATGGCGCGTACTTTGCACTACCGTACAACCCTTATGGTAGACGTGAAGACTATAATTGGAGTTTTCCTGGCCGATGGTTTGATATGAAGAAAGACCCCGCTGTGCTGATTGGTGATGAGTTCTGGGAGAAAATCGGCGGTCTGGGCACATACCAGGCTTTCATCGCGGCAGTCAACGAAATCGGCCGCGAGTACAAAGAGCGAATCTATCGTGAATTCCTGGGCATCGAGCCGCCAGGTGAGCAAAAAGATGGCGGCTTGGCAATGTGAGCCAGTACGCACGCTCCTTCAGCATGCGCCAGTCCTTTCGGAATTGCCACCAGACCGGCCACGACCGCCAGCCACAGCCCCGCCATGAACAGCATCAGCGCGGCCAGCGCGCCGAGCCAGGCCACCGCCAGCGCGCCGCCGGCTCCCGCGACCCGCAGCGAGATCAGGCCGATGATCCCCACGCTGAGGTTCCACGCGCCGTGCAGGCTCAGCGACAGTAGGCCGAGGACGCTCCCGGCCAGCCAGCGGCGCTCGACCAGGATCGCCTGCCAGCCCAGCCCCGCCAACCCCGCCGCCAGGCAGTGCATGGCGGCCGCCGCGCCGCGCAAGAGCATCAGGCCGGCCCAGAGCTCGGTCATGCGGAGCGCCAGCGCGCCGTTGAGGATCCCCTCCACGATGGCGAAGCCCGCGCCGGCCGCCACGCCGAGCAGGAAGCCGGTCAACCGGCCCGACCGGCCGCCCGCGGCGACCACCAGCGGCACGGCCAGCCCCTTCAGCAATTCCTCCACGAGGGGCGCCACGATGCCGACCAGACCGAGCACGCCGACGACGAAGACCGGCGATGACGCGACATCCCGTAGGCCGGCCAAGTCGGGGGGACGGCCGGTCTGCTGCATCTCCTGGCCGGCCGCCAGCAGTCGCTCGACCAGGGCCGGATCCACCGCCTGAAGCGCCGCCGCCACGACGATCACCGCGACGACGATCAAAATCAGCTCGACCGTCAGCGCCAGGCTGGTTCCGCCCAGCCCGCCCCACGCCAGGCTGCCCAGCGCGGGCCGCCAAGCGATCGTCTCGCCGCTCCGGCCGGCGGCCAGCGCAATCGAGAAGAAGAGCAGCGCCGGCAATGCGCCCGCCGCGACCTGAAACAGCGGCATGATGGCCGCAGCCCCGGCGCGACCGACCGCCCCCTGGCCGATCAGCAGCACGCCGGCGAAAAGCGCCAGCCAGACGCCCCACCGGCCGCCGCCCACGCGCCGATCGGCCGCGCCGCGCATGGCCTGCCAGCCCGCCCACGCCAGCGGCAGCCCCAGGCCGATGCTAATCGCAGTCACGCCCAGCGCGATGCTCGCCGCCGATACGACGGCCGTCCGCTCCGCTGCTTGGCCCCACAGGCTCAGCCCCGCAAAGAGCGCCGCCAGCAGTGGCCCGGCGACCGCCGCGGCCACCCCACCGATGGCCGCGCAAGCCAGGATGAAATCACGCATGTTACACCTCGCACATATTGCACCGACTGCAAATCACTGGCCCGATTATAGCCCGGATTCCGCCAGCGGGGAATTCGCGCGGAGCGACCTGCCGCTCAGTTGTTCATGCCGTGCGCAGCATCACGGCCAACGGGAACGTCCCGAACAAGTTCGGGAGTCCGGAGTAGCGAACTTGTTCGGCGGGTCTCAGGGCAGTGACTCATGCCGGGCGTCGCACCACGGCCCATGAAAACCGCTCCCAGCCGATCACGGATCGGCTGGGAGCGGACCCGCCCCAAGCGATTCTCAGGGCAGTTGCTCATGCCGTGGGCGGCGCCACGGCCCTTGCGGGTGAAAATGGCATGCTGCGCGAGTTAACGAATCGACCCTTCGCTACACTCAGGGCCGGCAGTTCGCCGCGGCGAGATCCCCGCGCAGCATCTCATGGCGCACGAGACCCTTCGCGGGCGTCCCACCGCGGCGTCCTTCTCGCCGTAGATCCGCTCAGGGTGACGGCAGGGCGATTTGCAGGGCAGGATGTTTCTCTTCCGGTCCCCCGTCTGATGCACATGATGCATAAAGTGCATATAATGCATCTCGTGCAATATGACGCATATCATACATCGAATCCATCTTCTATGTTACAAATAGAGCAATCTCGGAGATGTAATGGTGACGGGTGACGCAATGGCCGACTTCCTGACAACGCATGATGTGCAAAACCTCCTGCAGGTGGATCGCACAACGATCTACCGGATGGTGGAGAGCGGGCGACTGCCGGCGATCCGGGTGGGCAAGCAGTGGCGGTTCGCGCGGGCCGAGATCGAGCAGTGGCTGGAGCGCGCCAGGCTCTCGGCCAAGCCGGCGCCGATCATCCCGTCGCCGGCGGCGGTGTCGGTCGCTGCGCCGGGGCTGCGCGAGCAACTCCCCCTGCCCTGTGTGCAGTTGATCCAGGACGGGTTCGCCGACATCTTGGGCGTGATGATGGTGGTCACCGACATGCAGGGCCAGCCGGTGACGCAGTTCAGCAACCCGTGCGGCTTCTACACCGCGCTGACCAGGGATCCGGCCGCGATCGGCCATTGCATCCGGGGCTGGCAGCAGTTGGCGGCCGACCCGGCCATCGAGCCGCGCTTTCTCCCCAGCGAGCTGGGACTGCTTTGCGCCCGCGGGCTGATCCGGGTGGGCGCGGAGCTGAAAGGGATGCTAGTGATCGGCGGGATCGCGCCCGAGGTCTGGCCGCCTCCCGTCGAGCAATTGGCATGTCTGGCCGGGCAGTTCGGCCTGAACGTCGCGGAGGCGGCCGCGCACGTCGAGGAGGTCTACCGGCTGGACAAGGCGGCCCAAGAACGGGCTTTGCGGTTCGTCCAGCGCATCGCCGATATCTTTTCGCACATCGCCAACGACCGGAACGCCTTATGCGGCCGGTTGCAGGCCATCGCATCCCTGACTGTGTTGTGAGTTATGAGGAAAAGGAGCATCCAGGGCATGAAAAAACTTCTCGTTCTCGGCGCCGGGACCGCCGGCACTATGGTGGTCAATCGGCTCAACCGGCTGCTCGACCAGGATGAGTGGAAGATCACGATCGTGGATCAACACGAGACACACTACTATCAGCCGGGTTTCCTCTTCATCCCGTTCGGCATGTACAGCAAGAACGACGTGATCAAGCCGAAGCGCGATTTCATCCCGCACAATGTCGAGATGATCGTGTCGGAGATCGAGCTCATCGAGCCGGAGCACAACCGGGTGCAGATCGCCAAAGACGGCCGCACCCTGAACTACGACTTCCTGGTGATCGCCACCGGGGCGCGCATCCGACCCGATCAGACCCCTGGCCTGGCCGGGCATGAATGGCGCAAGTCCATCCATGACTTCTACACCATCGAGGGCGCGGTCGAGTTGGCCCGGCATCTACGCACGTGGCCGGGCGGTCGGCTGGTCGTCAACGTGGTGGAAAACCCGATCAAGTGCCCGGTTGCGCCGCTCGAGTTCCTGATGCTGGCCGATTGGTATTTCCACGAGCAGGAGATGCGCGACAAGGTCGAGCTGATCTACGCCACGCCCCTCTCCGGCGCGTTTACCAAACCGATCGCCTCGAAGCACCTCGGTTCTATCCTGGAGGAAAAAGGGATCAAAGTCATCCCTGATTTCATGGTGGAGCACATAGACCCGGACGCCGGGAAGCTGGTGCATTACGATGAGTCCGAGATTGAGTACGATCTGTTGGTGAGCGTCCCGCTCAACATGGGCGATGAGGTGATCGCTCGGTCGGGCCTGGGCGACGAGCTGAATTTCATCCCAGTGGACAAACACACCTTCCTCTCGCCCGTCCACCCAAACATCTTCGTCCTGGGGGATGCGGCGGCCGTGCCTACCTCGAAGGCCGGCTCGGTGGCCCACTTCGCGGTAGATTGCTTCAGCGAGAACTTCGTGCGCTACGCCGACGGCCTGGAGCTGCTGCCCACCTTCGACGGCCACGCCAACTGCTTCATCGAATCGGGCTTCGGCAAGGGGCTGCTGATTGACTTCAACTACGATGTCGAGCCGCTGCCCGGCCGCTATCCGTTGCCCGGCATCGGCCCCTTCAAGCTGCTGCAAGAGTCTGAAATGAACCACTGGGGCAAAATGATGTTCCGCTGGATGTACTGGAACATCCTCCTGAAGGGCCAGGAGCTGCCGCTGCCGGCCCTGATGAGCATGGCCGGCAAGTGGAAGTAGGAGGCGCGTGATGGAGCAAACCCTGGCCGAACTGAACCAGAAGGTGGACGCGTTGACGGCCCAGCTCAGCTACCTGACCGAGCAGGCGCAGCTCGCCGAGCGCCAGCGCCAGGAGCGCGCCGAGCTGATGCACGATGTCATGCCGATCATCCACGACGCCTTCCGCCTGACGACCGCGCAACTCGAGGAAGTGCAGGAATATGTGGACTTGGGCGACCTGCTGCGCTTGCTCAAGCGCCTGCTGCGCAACGGCCGCAACCTGGAGGCGATGCTGGACCAGCTCGAAAGCATCGTGGATCTCTTGCAAACGGTCGGCCCGCTGAGCGATCAAGCCTTCGGCAAGGCCGTGGACATCCTGCAAGCGGCCGAACAGAAGGGCTATTTCGCCTTCGCCCGCGGGGGCATGAAGATCGCGGACAACATCGTCACCTCGTTCACCGAAGAGGATGTCCAGGCGTTGGGCGACAACGTCGTCCTGATCCTGAATGTCGTCAAAGAGATGACCCAGCCGCAGATCATGAGCTTTGTGAAGAATACGGTGGCGACCGTCGAGGCCGAAGCCGCGAAACCGGTTGACACTTCGCTGCTGGCCCTGCTGCGCCAGATGAACGACCCCGCCGTGCGCCGCGGCCTCGCGCTTACCCTGCGCGTGCTGCGGGTGATCGGGAGTCAGGGACGGTAGATTGCAGATTGCAAATCGCAAATCAGTGAATCAGTGAATTGATGAATGACGTTTGACGCAATATGCAGCACAAGGTAGAAGCACCCAATCTCAGGAGGTAACTCATGGCAACTCGTGTCATAGCAGGCAAGACCGTGCAGGTCAACGACGAAGGCTTTATGACCAACCCGGCCGAATGGACAAAGGAAATCGGCGGCGCGATCGCCAAGGAAGAAGGCATCGCGGAGCTGACCGCGGCGCACTGGAAAGTGATTGACTACTGTCGCGCGACGGCAGCGCGCCTCGGCGGCAAATCCCCCACCCTGCGCCAGATCACGACCGGCACGAACGTCTCGACCAAAGAGCTGTTCGCGCTCTTCCCCAAAGGCCCGGCCAAGAAAGTCGCGCACATCGCGGGGCTTGGCAAGCCGGAAGGGTGTGTGTGAGGAAGAACAAGGAGATATTCCCATGGCTGACGAAACCCGCAAAATCGCATTCATCTGCTCGAAGGGCGACCTGGACATGGCGTACCCGGCCCTGGTGATGGGCTGGGCTGCGCTGGGCAACGGCATTGACGTGACGATCTTCTTCACCTTCTGGGGCATGGACATGATCACGAAGGCCCGCCAGAACCGGCTGGAGTTGGCCCCGGTCGCCAACACCAGCATGAAGATGAAGATGATGGGCCTGCCGACCGGCAACCTGGGCATCCCGAACCTGATGGGCGTCATTCCGGGCATGACCGCCTTCACCTCGTGGTTCATGAAGAAGAAGATCGCCGCGGTCGGCGCGCCGCCGGTGGGCGAATATCTGCAGATGTTGGTGGATGGCGGCGCGAAGCTCTATGCCTGCAAGATGACGGTGGACATGATGGGGCTGAAGAAAGAGGACTTCGTGGATGGCGTGATTGACATCGTCACCGCCTCCGACTTCATGGACATGACCGAAGGCAGCCAGATCATCTTTATCTGATGCGTTGAGCTTGCTCATAACCAGAGCCAAAACCCGGCTTCCCGCGGAAACCGGGTTTTGGCATTGGCGAGTCAGGGCGATACTGGCTCTGAATAGACGCCTCTTGCGAACGCAACCTGGATCAGGTCCTCGTTTACATCGCTCGATGGCTTGCGTAGACTAGTTCACCTCGATCGGTTTCTACTCGTTGCTCTCTGTGGGCCTCCACATAGATACGCAACGCCGCGCGCATCCGCTGCTCCCAATTGTCGGTCTGGGCGTTGAACCATGCGAAAACATCCGGGTCAACTCGCATGGTAACGACGATCCCTTGCTCCTCAGGTAGCCGAAGCCTGGCGCGCTCAAAAAAACTATCGCCGAGTGGCGGAATATCGGAGTAGTTTATCTCCTCGTCCGTCATCGTCCGCAGCGCATCCCAATCAGTACGAGATTGCTTTTGCGAGCTTTTGTCGTTCATACTTGTTCGCCTTTCGCGCAGAGATGATGCGGATCGTGTTCCGCTGACGCTCGGTGAACACGACGACTACAGACATACCTCGTAGAAGCCCGATTCCGATCCAACGATCTTCCCCGTAATCCAGCCGCTCATCAAGCTCAACAAGCATTGGACCACTGAAAACCGGCGGCACATCCGCGAAATCTATCTTGTGATCTCGGATGTTGATCTCATTCTTTACGTCATCCCATGCGAATCTCATAGGCTCATCTGTCCTGTGATGAGTGATTCTATACCATTATGACATGCTTTCCCTAACTCGTCAAAGGAAGCTCGGATTTGAATCTCCGGTCTCACGCCGGCCGGTGCGCCTCCACCGACAGTCTGAGCGCCAACATCGCATCAATGTAGGGGCTGAAGCGCGGCTCGGTGCGGCGCAGATGTTCGGCTGCGCGGTCGAGCGCGGCGTTGGCCGCAGCCGCGTCGCCGGCCGCGCGGGCCTGGTAGGTCGCCGCGATGTTGCCGAGCAGCTCCGCATGGTTCGCCAGCAGCGCCAGCGATAGGCGATATACGGGGTTCTCCTCGGCGCGCGCCCGCGCGGCCAGATCAGCCTGGCTGGCAGCCAGGAACGCGGCGCAGGCGGCCAGCGTCGCCGCGTCCGCGGTCGAGAAGGGCCGCGTCCGGCGGTGGGGGTCGCCGGTGTCCAGGAAGCCCTCGACCTGGCGGAGATATTCATCGGCAAAGTCGGCATGAGGCCCGAAGGCCGCGGCCAGATGCGCGCGGCGGACATCGTCCCACGCCCGATCGGGGTTCCACAGCCCGTCGGCCAGCGCGGCCATCGCCAACCCCGAAGGATAGAACGCGCGGAAGGACTGGCAGCTCACGACCCCATCCAGTCCCAGCTCCTTGAGTGGTCCCAAATCAGCGTAGAGCACGCGGGCGATCAGCGTGTCGGTCAACTGCTGCCACACCGCCCACATCAGATGATAGTCGAAGTCGAAGCTGTCGCCCGCGAAGGCCTGCCGCCAGGCGGGCAGGATGCGGCCATAGAACGCGTTCTGCCGCGAGACCGCGAACTGGTTGAGCGGCGGCCGGGGCCACGCCTGGCCGTCATCGCAAGCCCCATCGCCCAACGCGTGGCCGAAGCAGCGGGTGATCGGCGCAAACATCAGGATCGCGTTGCCGTGGCGGGCGTCAATCTGCACCTGCTCCGGCGGCCACCACAACTCGAAATAGGCCAGGAAGACGAAGCGCGTGCGGGGCGCCCGGCGGTGCAGCGCCTCCGACAGAGCGTTGATGATCCGTGCGTACCAATCGGCCGGGGAGAGGGGCCGGCACTCGGCGCACTCGCATTTGTTGTTGAACGCGTCCGACAGCCAGACGTGGACGACATCCAGCTCGGGGTGCGCCTCACAATAGCGGACGATAGTCTCGATAAACGCGTCGAACGCGGGCTGGAAGCTGTAGCATAGCTCGGTGTTGATCGGGATTTCTTTGAACAGCTTGCGCTCGCCGTTGACCTCAGCCAGCCATCGCACGTACTTCTCCTGCACCGGCGCCGCCTCCTTCACCCAGCCTGACCGCGGCATCCCGAACGCCGCGCTGGTCCAGCCGTGGCCCACCCGATGGAACACCAGCCCGCGGCGTTTCATGGCTGCGATCAGCCGGTCGTCGTAGGCCAACACCTCTGTCTCGCTCAAAGGCTGGCCCGCGTGCTTCGGATTGTACGGCCGCGCGTACCACTGGTTGTAGAAATAGCCGCTGTGGATGAACTGGAGGAAGACGGTGTTGAGCCGCCGCTTGGCGCACCAATCCACCATGCCGAGCGCGTGGTCGAGCGAGGTCGCGCCTTCGATGCACACCCCGCGGTGGCGGTAGCGCGGGGTTTCGATGATGGGCGCCGCCGGCAGGGTCAGGCCGGGCAGGTGGGGGATCACCTCGCCGGCCGGCCCCGGTCGCACGAAGCGCACCCCCTGGGTCTCCAGGAATACGTAGACGCCGAACAGCACGCTGCGCGCGTTGCGGCCGGCGATATAGAGCGTCTCGCCAGTAGCCCAGATCGCGTAGCCGTCATCCCACGCGGCCGGCGTCAGGGCGCCGGCCGGCGGCGCGGGCAGGCGGTCGCACAGGCTCAGCCAGGCGGCGCCGGGCGCGGCGGTTGCCTGTTGCGCCGCACGCGTCACCGGCGGCGCGCCGGTGAGTTTGCCGACATAGCGGGCCAGTTCGCGGCCGGCCTGGGCCAACACGCGATCCGCAGCGGGATCGTCGGAACGGAGCCAATGGATGTGGGTCAGGTTCATGGGTGCGCCTCCGTCGTGATGAATTGCCGGGATTGTACCGCCGAATCGCCAATTGGCAAATCTGGCCTGCTTGTTGCATAGCGACACGCGGCAAATACGGGGACAGGGCGCATCGCCATGCGCAATAATATCTTGGCAAGGAAAGGGGATTGCAAGAGACCAATATATGTGGTATACTCGTCGCGTGTAAGGAAGGGATCTTTCATCCTACCCAACATAGACACCACGTCGGCCAGATACTTGGCGATGCGGAGAAGAGCATCATAGCTGAAGGCGCGACAACTTGAATTGCTCAAGTATTACTAACGCATGGAGCTATAATGCACACATTCCAGATTACTATCCAACGTAAAGTGAGTGAGGGCTGGCCGGTCGTTGTGGAACAGGCCGCGCCGGGCCAATTCCTGCCCATGCGCACCGAGGGATTGCTCCAGCTCGACGTGGATGCATTGCGCATCCAGCCGGCGTCCCTTGCCTATGGCACGGCCCTCGGCAAGGCGATCTTCTCCGAGCCACTGTATAGCGCATTCTTACGCGCGCTGGCTGCTTCTGGCAATGCGCTGCGGGTGCTTCTTTGCGTAGAAGCCGATGATCTGAAGTCGTTGCACTGGCAGATGCTTTGCGGCCCGCTGGATGGCCAATGGACTTTCCTGGCGCTCAACCAGCGCACCCTGTTTTCCCTCTATCTTCCTGCGGTCACCGATCGGCGCTTTCCTTCTCTTGTGCGGCGTGATCTCCGCGGCCTGGCGCTTGTCGCCAGCCCACCCGGCTTGCCAGACTATGGACTGGTGCCGTTCGACGTAGCCACCACAGTCGCCACTTTGCGGGCAGCGTTCGGGGCGATCCCGTGCGATATCCTGGCCGATGCGCCGGGCGCGGTGGGGCGGCCCACACTGGACGCGTTGTGTGCCCGTATCGTGGCCGAGCGCTATTCACTCATCCACATCGTCTGCCATGGCGCATATAGTTCGCAGCAACATGAGGCCAGCCTCTTTCTGAGCGGCGCTGATGGCGGTCTCGATCGCGTGGCCAGCAGCCGACTGATCGCGCGGCTGAGCCAGTTGGATGCCGCGGGCGGGCTCCCGCACCTGGCTTTTCTCGCCGCATGTGAAACTGCTTCACCCGCGGCTGATATGGCCCTCGGCAGTCTGGCGCAACGCCTGGTTCGTGATCTGGGGATGCCCGCGGTGATTGCCATGACGGACCGCGTGACGTATGCCACGGCCCAGGACCTGGCATCCGGTTTCTATCGCAACTTGTTAGCTCACGGCGAGGTGGATCGCGCCCTGACTGAAGCCGCGGCTGCGCTGGCCGAACGCGGGGACATTCTGGTGCCGGCGCTCTTCAGCCGCCTGGGCGATCGGCCCATCTTCAGCCAGGCGGCTGACCGTCCGCTCACCGCATCCGAAATCGCAGCCGGTGTGGATCACTTGATGAGCTTACTCGCTCAACGCGCGCCCGTGCTCCTACCGGCTGCGCGCGACGCAGCCGAGGTCGTGCGCACGGCCCCGGATACGAGTGTCGTCCGCGTGTCGGCGACAGCCAACGCTGAGCGCGCGCAAGCTATCGCGCGCCTCAACAACCTCTGTCTTGACGCGCTGGATATGGATTTCCACTCGTTGGCACGGGGCGAGCCAGCACCGCCCTACGATGGCCGCTGTCCCTTCCGCGGCCTGGCATCCTTCCGCCCTGAAGATCAGGCCTTCTTCTTTGGTCGCACTCCGTTAGCGACCCATCTGACGGAGCGGCTGCGCGCCGAGCGCTTCCTCGCGCTGATAGGCGGCTCGGGCTGCGGCAAGTCATCGCTGGCGCTGGCGGGCATCGGGCCGGCCCTGCAACAACGCGCGCCCGGCGTATCATTGCTGATCATGACGCCAGGACGCGAGCCGTTGCGGACCCTGGATACTCTGATAGGCGCCTCAACAACGGACGGCGTGCTATTGATCGTGGATCAACTGGAGGAGCTCTTTACCCTGACCCAGAACGACGCCCAACGTCGAGCATTCCTGGCGCGTCTGGCGACCCTGGCGCGCCAGGCGCAGCAGGGAACCGGGGCGTTTTACATACTGTTGACCCTGCGTGCTGAATTTCTTGGCGAGGCGGCCCGCTCCCCCGAGATACGCGAGCTGCTGCAGCGGCATCAAGAGTTGATCGCGCCGATGAACCCGAGCGAACTGCGCCGGGCCATGGAAGATCAAGCCAGCACGGTTGGGTTGCGGTTTGAAGCCGATCTGGCCAATACCATGCTCGACGAGGTGGTTGGTGAGCCTGGCGCGATGCCCCTCCTGCAACATGCGCTTCTGGAGCTGTGGAAACGTCGTCATGGACGCTGGCTGCGCGCCGAAGAATATCGTGCGTTGGGGGGCGTGAAGCGGGCCATCGCCGCCACAGCCAACGATCTCTATGCGCAATTGAGCGCGGACGACCAGGCCCGGATGCAACGCCTTCTTTTGCGCCTGGTGAACATTGATGCCGGAGCAGATCAGCGCGACACCCGACGGCGGGCAAGCCTGGATGATCTGGTGCGCAATGATGCGGATCGGACCGCCACGGTTGCGTTGATCCAGCGCCTGGCGGATGCCCGGCTGGTGGTGACAAGCGTTAATGCGGTGGATGGGCACAGTGAAATTGAGTTGGCGCATGAGACCATGATTGCGCATTGGGAACGGCTGCAAGGATGGATTGAGCAGGACCGCCTGGGTTTGGTGACGCGGCAGCGACTGAGTGAAGATGCTCGCGCCTGGCAGCAAAATGGCCGGCGTGGAGATTATCTCCATCGTCCAGCGCAGATTGAGCCGATGCTGCGGTGGATAGACACACACCCTGATGATTTGACACCGCTGGAGGTAGATTTTGTTGCCGCGAGCCAACGACAGAACCGCATCAGCAAGGTGCGCCGCAGCGCCGTTGTTGCATCGCTGGTAGCTTTGCCGCTGGTCGCTGTTGTCGCTGTCATGCTGTTCTTCCATATCGGTTTTTTTGCGCCTGCCAGGATCGCTTGGACTGTGCCCTCTGATGATCGAAAAAAGATGATCACTGATATCGCGGCCGGTCACAACGGGCGTGTCATCAGCGGTCGGATGGACACAGCAGAGATCTGGTTGAGTGACGATGGTGGAGAGACATGGACGCCACACACTCTGGCGGGTAAAGCCATCGAAGACTTGGCGGTTGATCCACAAGATCGCGCGATCCTCTATGCGGTGGTTACCGACGAAGGTCTCTACCGCAGCGAAGACAATGGCCGCTCCTGGCAACGAACCCCGCAGGATCTGCGCGACATCCGGCCCACATTTGCCACGATAGGGCTTGATGGCACGCTATACCTGAGCGGGAAAACAGTTCCGCTACTGCGGAGCACGGATCGTGGTACGACCTGGACACCTTTGGACCAAACACCTGTGATCACAGTGACTCAGCTTGCCTCATCTGAGGCTGGTCCACTTGTCGGCACAACGGCAGGTCTGTGGCGTTGGTCGCCAGTCCTGGGTTGGCAGCAGTTGCTACCGGCCCATACCGGTTGGGTCTTTGGCCTCGCCGCCCATGAAGACATAATTTATGGAGCGACACGCAGCGGTTTGTGGCGAATCCAAGATGGGTGGACTGAAAAGATGACCGATATCGTGATTACGCATATTGATAGCTTCCCAGGCATCCCTCCTATCTTTATTGCCGGTACCAATAAGGGATCATTGGTTTGGTGGAAGGCGGATGCCAAGATAGTCGAGGAATTCTTGATTGATAATCAAGGTGCGGCGGTGAATCATGTCTCTTCTCTATTAGTTGACCCTTGGCGGCCAGACCACCTATATGTGGGTACGCTGACCGGCATCTATCTTGGCGACGCTCGATCTTGGATCCGAGAGAAACGATGAAGGAGGAGACTACTATGACCATCGAACAGGCAGCGCCATTCTACGCAGAGCCAAGCGAGGACCGCATCCGTGACCATCTGCGGGAGATTCGTCGGTGGAAACCCGACGGATTCTATTATTTCCGAACTCATCCAGGAGCTCACAACCTGGAGATGATTATGGGGCCAGACCTCGGAGTGAACCTGCCCGCCATGCCAAGTGGCGTCTCCTCCGAGGAGACTGCGCGACGGTTTCTGATTGAGATGTCCGAACAACTGGGCCTTGATCGCACTATTTTCAAGCGTCAATTGACCCTGAAGCACACGATGAAGAGCTTAATGGGCAGCCATTGCATCTTCGAACTGCGAGACCGTGACAATAGGGAGATCCTCCCGAGTTTTTTCGCGGTGCATATGGACCCGCACGAGCGCGTCGTTATGGTTCACTGCGCTCACCAGAACAGCATCGAGCCCAGCGCACAATCGAGAACTGTCGCCAGAATGGCATATGCTGGCGAAGCGCACCCTGCCGATGCTCTAGCCTTCTCGCCAAGTGTGACTGCGAATCAAGCCAGAGAGGATAGGACTATTGACATGGTCGGGTCTCGTGCCTGGGAATATTTCCTGCGTCAGAAGATCATTGAACAGTTGAGGCGGAACATAGACCCGACAATTCAAATTAAGAGCGTAGCGTTTAACTACGACATCTGGTTGCCCGACTGGAATGCGCAGCGCTATGTGAGGGGGTGCCAAGCCAAGGTGCAAACCAACGATGTTGACTACGTTTTCTTGGTCTTGTGCAAAGACAAAAGCTGGGAGACGGTTATCTATGATGCGGTGTCAAAACTTGCCTCTAGTGGCTTGGCGCTAGGACTTATCTATAGTGCGTTTTGGTCGGATGGGCAGGAGTTGGGGTCACAGCTCGACACGTCTCGGGTTGTCCTACGCGATCTGAACAGTACCCGAGGCGGCCTGCACGGAAGATATGCTTCTGTCCTGGACAACTTGACTGATTATATGCTTGATAAGGTAGATGACCGGCACTGGCTTGTTCCTCCAGAGACGATTCGATCTGGATTCGATCGGGCGATGGCTTATTACCATGTGGATCTGGCGCAGCGTTTCTTCCGCCAACTCGGCCTGACGGTCTTGGATGAATACCCGGACATCAATCCGCTCCAAGTCGTGTTGGCCAGGCGCGCAGGAAACAATGTCGGTGCAGGATACCGGCAAGACCTGAAAGCCATCGTCCTCAGACAGATTGATGATGGGAATCCAGAATCCCCGCGAGAATGGACCATGGCGCGTGACGCGCGTATTATCTACCATGAATTTGTACATGCGGTGACCGATTCACTCGCGCGACTGCAGCGGATCGACCGTTCAGGCGGGGATTGTGAGAACATCCGTCTATTGGAGATGACCCAAGCCGTAGCCATGGACGAGGGATTGGCTGACTACTTCGCGTGCAGCCTTGCCCAGCGACACGGTGGCCCGGATGGTGAGTATGGGAGTATTGTCGTCAAGGCAGGCCGTATATCCTGGAACGTGGGTGAACGCCGTCTTTGCGTTAAGGAAAAAGCTGATTTGAAGAGCATTGTTGATGCAGATGTGACAAAGCTACGTGGCTTATTCAAGAACAACCCCCAAGCGATAGAAAACCACTACTATCGGTGGGGCACCGTGTGGGCCTCATATCTCTGGAGCCTGCGGAATAAGCTGGGCGCTGACGTCGCCGACGTGATCATTGCGCACAGTATTCTGTTTCTGAGTCGGTGGTCGGGGTTTGTGGTTGGAGTTTGTGCATTAGTTCAGGCTGACCTCCTCCTCTTTTCTGGCGAGAACCGACAGACGATCATCGAGCTTTCTGGTCTTGAGATTGACCTCAAGGTGCTCACAGAAGACGTCTCGCTGACGCAAGATCCTTTGTCTGTCATGAGCCTGGAGCCACGAACCGTGGAAGATAAGCGCGTCCGATAACGCATCATTCAAGCTATTCTGTTGGGATGCTCGATTTCATCAAAGGAGAAAGACATGTCTACCTCAGGATTCAAAACCCTCCGTCTCGAGTATGTTGCACATAGTCGCGGCTTGGAGCCAGTGGAGGCCAGGGTCGAGTTTTCGATAGACGAACACATCGTTGGCAACCCGGCAAACATCCAAGGCGCGGCCATCGTGGGTGTCGAAATCATCACCCACGCGAATCCAGCGATTTCACCGACCTATCGCTTCTACCGCGCAAAGGCAGAAACAGCGCCAACACTAGATGATCCGAATGCCACTGCCAAATGCGTTGCTGTCAAGGTACTCTGGGAGGATCCGGCTGATCCGCGGCACTCGATTTCTGCCTTCTACGCGTCGATGTTGCCAGAACTGGTGAGTTCAACGGTTCCTACTAAACCCATAGACGGTCAATGGCTATGGATGCTGCAACAAGCCAACGGACAAAATCGCCTGATCTATCAGCTCGATCCCGGTAGTGGGACAGGACGAGTATGCGATGATTTGCTTGCGGTTGGGATTGACTGTGCCACCACGGACATCAACGCGCAGAAGATAACCTGTGTGGCGCGTGGTTGCCCAACTTAAAGGGTGCGATCGCTGCAGATGTCAATGTCCAGCCTATGGTTCGTAGGGCGCGAGCGATCGCACGACGTTGCAGCAATGATTGTACTGCGTCAGCTCCGCTGAGCGAAGGGGCCGCGGGAGGAGTTCATGAGCGACGAAGACTTGATTCTGCCCGAATACGATGAATGCGCCATCGAGATCCACGCGGCGGAAGGCGGCGGCTATATCGCCTCGGTGCTGTTGGCCGATGGAAGCTGCTACCCTGGACAGGCGGCAGTAAACCTGGACGAGCTCAGCGCGAGTCTGTTGGAAATGGCGCAAGACCCCCTTGCTTACGGAGAGAAGCTGTATAAGACGTTCCTGGATGGGCCGCCAAAGGAAGGCCTCGCAGTAGCGCGCACGCGTGCACGCGATGCCAGAAGGGGATTGCGCCTTTGTCTGGACATTCCCCCCGATGCGCGGCGACTGCACATCCTCAACTGGGAATGGCTGTACGATCCCGTGAGTCGCGTACCCTTCGCGGCGTCGCCGGATTACGCCGTTTCGCGCTTCCTTGCCCCGACCGGTCATGCTGTCGGCGCCCCGGTGAAGATCCAGCCCCTCCGCGTGTTGGTCATCATCTCCAACCCGTCGAATTTGGAGGAAAAGTACGGTTTGCAGCCGCTCGACCCGCGGGTGGAACATGACCGGATGGCCGAAGCCTTGGCGAAAGTCGCGGGACAGGTGGAGTGGATCTTCCTCCCAGGGCACGCCACGGTTGAAAATATCCGCAACCAGTTGGAGCGCGAGGCATTCCATGTGGTGCATGTGATGGCGCATGGCTACTTCAAGCAGAAGGGCAGCCTGATGTTGGAGGACGCAGAGGGCCAGGCGCAGCCTGTGGATGAAAACGTCTTCGGCGACGTGCTGCTGGGGCAGCCTCAGGTCCGCTTGGTCGTGCTGGCAGCCTGCCTGAGCGCGGCCCGTTCACAGGCAAGCGCCTTTGCCGGGTTGGCGCCGGCATTGGCGGCGCGCGGCGTGCCCGCGGTCGTCGCCATGCAGGGCCGCATCGAGATCGGCGCGGCGCAAGCGTTCGTGGAGCGTTTCTACCGCCACCTGGGGCGCTACGGCAGGGTTGATGCAGCGGTGAACTACGCGCGGTATCACTTGCTGCTGGACCCGCGACGACGCGATGCCGGCGACTGGGGGACGCCCGTGCTGTTTATGAACACCGCGCGCGGCGAGTTGTTCTACCCCGCGCCGGTCGAGGTGGGCGCCTATCTGCCGGAAAGCTATCGCCACCGTTTACTGCCGGTCTTGAAGGAGTTCGTGGATCGCAAGCCGCAACAAGACCTGGTCCATGCCATGATCCAGGGCGATCAGGTTGAACGCATCTTGTGTGTTCAGGGGATTCTGGGCATGGGCAAGTCATGGTTCATCGAACGATCAGTGGCCTGGTGCATCGAGCGGGGTATCCTCTGGCGCAGCATAGACTTCCAGGTCCAACCGGACAAACCCTGGGATTATCTCACGGTGGTTGACGAATTGCTGTTACCTGACCAGGATGCCTTCAATGAATACCGCACATTATTGGCGCAGACAACACTCGGGGGCATGGAGCGTGAACGAGCCTTCGCCCATGAGAAACAGCGCGACCTGACCAGGGCCTTTGTACTGGGATTGACGCGTCTTCCGGCCGGAACGCGCCTGGTTTACTTCCTCGATCAGCACACCGATGCCCAGGCGCCGGAGCCGGTGCAGCGCTGGCTCTGGGACGTCTTCCTGCCCTTTTTCCAGGGCCGACGGCTGCCGCTGGGCCACGTGACGGTGGTGCTATCGAGTCCAACTGCGCAAGCAACACTCGACGACCGGGCCTGGTATCACACACTGGCGCGCACGAGGTTGGAGCCGCTGACCCGCGAGCATTTCGTCGAGTACGCGCGGGCGCGGGGGGTGCGCGACAAAAGTGACGACATGCTGTGCGCCATGTATGATGCCGTGGCCGCCTTCGCGGGAACTTTCCAGGAAGCGGAGCTGACGCCGCTCCGGCTCAGCCTGACGGTGGATAAACTGAAGCAGCAGCGATCGGCAGGAGGGTAGCGATGGACGAGTTTGCAGCACATCTGCCGCCGGGGTTTCCGGAATCAGCGCACCCCACCGAAGATCGTCTGATACAAGATGTTGTGCGGGCCACCGCGCCGCCGCTGGCCGCGGTCGTCACGGCGGCCGCGGTGCCGATCACCTTCGACGTCCCGCTGCTCGGCGCGTTGCTCGCGCGGCCACAAGAGGCGTTCGCGCTAGCGGAGCGACTGGTCGGAGATTACTCCTTCATCTCGCGCATCAACGGTCACTATCGCTACTACGCGCCGGCGCGGCGGGCGATCCTGGCATTAGCACGGCAACAAGACGCGGCGGGACTGCGTGCGCTGAACGCGACTGCGGCCAGCTACTTCGAAACGCAGAGTAAGACCCTCCCCCCGGGGCCAGAACGCGAAGGCGCTGAGCGCGCATACATGTACCATCTTCTGGGGGCGGGCGGAACCGTGGAAGCCCTCGGCTACAGCGAATTGCTGCGCCTCTTTGCCGAGGCGGAGAGCGCCTTCCGCCTCGGCGTCGCCCATCTGCTGCTTCGCCTGGCCGAGGAACAAGTGGCCGAACTCGATGATGAGCATCGAACCGGACTGCGCTGGCTGGAGGGTCGCCTGCTCATCTTGCAAGGACGGGCAAAAGAGGCGGCAAAGACGCTGAAGACACTGTTGGATGACAGTCCGCTCAGCAAACAGCGGCCGGAAATCGAACTGACCCTGGCGCATGCGCTGTGCGACGCCGGCCGGTGGGCCGACGCCATCGTGCACGCGCAGGCGGCGGAGCGCGCCTTTCGCGCGGCAAACCGGCATTTCGACCAGGCGCGCGCGCTGATCCGGCTTTCCGCGGCCTACTCGGGACTTGCACGCAGCGTCCGCGGCACACGATCGGCGCGCCCGCCGGTCGCGAATCGGTGGCTCAACATACTCAACGAACTGGGCATCCTCATCGAGCGACTGCCCATCCTGGCCTACCTGATGTTCCGCCTCGGGCCGCGCATTGTCTTGCCGGCGGTGAATCGGGTGGCCCGCGACCAGGACTGGGTCGTCGCGCGGCTCTTCGTTTCCGCGGCCGTCTTTCTGGGGCGAGCGTCAGCAGCATTGAGAGTCGCCGTCGGCGCCGACCTCGACCGAAGGACCGAGATCGAGCAAATCCAGCGTGACGTCGGGCTTGCGCTGAGCACACTCTACCGGACCCTGGGCCATCCAGCCCACGCGGCCGATCTCTTGGAGGAACAACTCTATACGAGCGCGCTGCGCGACAATCCCTATCGGCAGGCTTCTGTGCGCCTCCGGCTGGGCGAGGCGTTGCTGGATGCGGGCAATAACCAGCTTGCGACCGACGAGCTACGCGCGGCTCTCATGACGCTTTCAGAGGTGAAAGACATCGGCGGCGAGGCGCAGGCGCGCCTCCTGTTGGGCAAGGCGCTCCTTGAGACTTGCGTCGCGCGGGCCGAATCGCGGCCAGAGCATCTCCGGGCGGCCACCGATGAGCTGTTGAAGAGTCAGCAACTCTACGCGCAACTCGATGACAAGGCAGCCCAGGCCGAGGTGGGCCGGCTGCTGGACAGCGCCGCCGCCTATCCAGGATTGCCGCCGGACGATCCGGCCCGGGTTCAGGCACGAGCGGCCGCCGCCGGATTCACAGAGCGCCGCTTCCCGGTTCGTTATACGCACCCGGCCATGAAGGCTTTTCGGATTCTCGGTCTCGCCGGGCTGGCCCTGGCATTCGTGTTGATCCTTTTCGGCAGCATCCGGACCGGCACCGACACCGCGGTTGGGGCCACGGCAGTGATCCAGAGCTCGCCGCTGCTCACCAACAGCGCCGACTTCACCCCAACGATCAGCGTCATGCTGCCAGACCAGCAGCTTATGCCGCGGTTCCAGGCGAGCTTTGCGTTGCGAACCAGCCTGGCGCTGCTGTTTGTATACGTGTTGGCGTATACCGCTGTCGGGTTGGGACTGATCTCTCTCTCGTCGCCGGAGACGTTGCGCAGCGCCCAACCGGGCGCCATTGTGCTCGATGACGCAGGCATCCGTTATGAAAGCGGCTCGCCCGATGGAGGCCATGCCGAAGATGGCGAACGCGCCACCAAGACCCCCTGCTCCTCGGCCATCTCCTGGGCGGGTATCCGCGAGGCTTTCACCCTTGACCGCATGATGCTGACGCGGCCCTTCGCCAGTTACTCGCGTTTGCGCCTGTTCGGCGACGGAGCGGAGGTCACTGTGCCTGGCCAGACGGTCGGCTATGAAGGGGAACTGCGAGAGCGCATCCTGGCGCGCCTTCCGGTGCGATCCAAGCGCCTCGGCTATAGCATCCTGGCCGGATGGATGGGCCCCATGGCGCTGTTGGCATTGGCGGCCCTGGGCGTGCTGTTGGTGGGCGGCGCGGCGCATCTCCGGCCGGCGACCCATGCGGCATGGGGTTGGTATAGCTTGACCGACCTGCACATGTTCCTTCATGTGTTGATACTGGCGCCGTTGGTGTGGTTACTGGTGGGCAGTCCGCTGCGGGAGGCGTTGGTTCTGTCACCACAGGCGCGCTGGCCCCTGGGAATAGGTGGCGCAGGTATCGCGATCGAGGCTTTCTTCCTCCGCGCGCCAACAGCCGTGAACAGTTGGCTGGCTGCGCCACGCATCTATCCGGTGCTCATCGGCGCGACGCTGGCTGCTGCGGCCTGTGTTTTCGTGCTGTTGGCGCGCCGCTATCAGGATCTGCCATCACGGCGGCTGGGCCCGGTCTACCAGCGGCCCTGGCGGATGGCGGCGGCGGTGTTGCTGATCGTGACCATCGGCGCGGCCGCGGCGCATGTCGGCCGCGAGATACGCGGCTATGACGCGGTGGTGCGGGGCAACCAATGGCGCGACTGGGCCGAGGGCCTCGCTCACGATCGCGCGATCATCCCCCCTGGCATGGACATCGCGGCCGGCTACTATCGTGAGTCCTTGCGTTTGGCGCCCCATGTCCCGGCCGTCATGGCGCAGCTCGGCGCCGTCCTTTCCCGCGCCGGACGTTATGACGAGGCGATTGCTCAGTATAGCGCGGCTATCGGCGAGCGCGAATGGGCCGTGTTGTATGCGAACCGGGCGGTCGCCCGCCAATATGCGGCGCAGATGGCGCCGGCAGGCTCTTACACCGCGACCCAACAACTCGAGGACGCGGCGAAGGACTATGACCAGGCCCTGAAGCTAAAGCCGCACAGCGTCGAATATCGCCTGCGGCAGGCCACGCTCTATCAGCAGCTTAAGCGTTTCGATGACGCGATACGGGTTTATACGGACACCCTGCGGTTGGCGCCCGATAACCCGGACGCCCTGGCCGGGCGCGGCTGGGCGTATTTCCAGGTCGGTGAGGCCAGGCGTCTGGCAGAAAAGGAGCAGGAGGAACAAGCCAAACACGCACCGGATGAGCAGAGCGCCCACGCGCTCAACCTGGCGAAGGAAGAGGCGCTGCGGGACAAAGTGACCGCCTACCTGAGGGCGTGGGCCGACTTCGAGCAGGCCGCCGTTCTGCTCGGTGAGAAGACCCAAGCCCTGGCCCCCGGCGACAGCCAGGTTCTTGCCCTGAGCCGGCAGCTCGCCAATGTCGAGAACGGTCTGGCGATGGTGGCGCTCAAGCTGGAACAGAACGCTGCGGCGCTTGAACACTTTGAGCGCGCTGCCAGGCATGAGCCGACCAACGGCGACTACCAGATCTCCGCGGGCAACGTACACTGGCTGCTCGCGGGTGGCGAGCCGACAGACCAATCTACATCCGCGTATCGCGAAGCGTTCCGCCGGCATATTGAATCCAGTGTAGCAGCGTATGAACAGGCGTTGCAGCGCGGCCTCTCATGGGAACGCCGGAACATCTCGTATCTTTATCGGACCCTGGGGCAGTTCCACTTTCTACTGCGCGATCAAAGGGGTCACGATTTCCGCCAGGAATTGGAAGCCGCTATTGCATCCCACGATAGGGCCATCGCCTTGTTGGACGATCCCGGCTACAGAGAACTGCGCGGCCGGATCCATCGGCTGCTGGCCGAAACGATCAGCCGGGACGACTGGCAGGCGGCGCGGCAACACTACGAGATCGCCATCGAGGATCTGGAGGTCGCCCGTGGGGCCGGCCGAACGGACGTGGCAAACGTCCTATCCATCACGTATATGCAGTTGGGGTGGCGTCTGCACAAATTCGGCGACGAAACAACTGCCATCGGTTTACTACATACTGCCGTCCGCACCGATCCGCAGTATGCCATCCCGCGCTTCACCCTGGCCGTCCTGTATCTATACACCGGCGATATCGCGCAAGCGCGAGTTTTCTATGCAGAGGCGCTACGCGTGGCCGCCGGGAACCCGGCAGATCAGGCCAATGCAGCGTACGATGATGCCCTCTCGGATCTGCAGAATCTGAAGGCAACCCATCCCGAACTCGCCGATATCGCCGACGATATCAGCGCGACGATCAACCAGGCGCGCAAGTGAGTTGGGCGCGTGGTCGGTGTTCACGACCTGTCGCAAACCGTGAAGGAGGCAAACGATGGCTCAGCCGCATTTCCCCAAAGAGATCAAACCCGTCGAACCGCCAGCAGTCCAGTTCGACAGTCCGCAGGTCCCGTTTCTGGTCGAAGTAGATGAGTTTGTGCGCGCCAGCCAGGCGCGACAGCTCTTCAAGGTCACCGGCCGGGGCCTGTGCGCCGCGGTGTTGGATACCGGGCTTAACACCCGGCATGTGGACTTCGCCGACCGTATCGCCGCCGTTCGGAACTTCACTCCCGACAACGGCGGCAACGCCGACGATGTGACCGATGGCAACGGCCACGGCGCCAACGTCGCCGGCATCGTGCTGGCGCATGGCGATCACATCGGCATGGCGCCGGAAGCCGCTGTGGCGCCGCTTAAAGTGCTGCAGGACGATGGCAGCGGCAGCTTCGGCTGGGTGGACCGGGCGCTCGGCTGGGTGCTGCAGAACCACGCCGCCTTCAACATCAGCGCGGTGTGCATGTCGCTGGCCGATGGCGACAACTACACCGATGATAGCGCATTCTCCGACGATCCTCTGGCGCAGAAGATCACGGCCCTGCGCCAAGCCAGGGTGGCCGTAGTGGTCGCGGCGGGCAACGACTACTTCACGCACCACAGCCAGCAGGGCATGGGCTACCCGGCCATCATCCGCCAGACGATCAGTGTGGGCGCGGTCTACGATGCAGAGGAGGGCGGCTTCGAGTATGCCTGTGGCGCCAAGGCCTTTTCGACGCGCGCCGGCCAGATCACGCCCTTCTCGCAGCGATTGCACCCCAATGTCAACCGGAACACGCGCACCGAGATCTTCGCGCCGGGCGCGCCGGTCATCTCGTCGGGCATCAACGGGCCGCACGGCGAATCGGTGCAACACGGCACAAGCCAGGCGGCGCCGGTGACCGCGGGAATCATCCTGCTCCTGCAGGAGTTCTACCGACGCTATGCCGGTGAGCTGCCGACGGTTGACCAGGTGACCAACTGGCTGCGCCGCGGCGGTGCATCCATCCGTGATGGCGATGACGAGGCTGACAACGTCCAGCACACCAACCTGACCTTTCTGCGCCTGGATGCGGTGCAGGCGCTGACCGCAGCGTATCGCGAGTTGGTGCGGATGCGCTTGAGACCCGTAGCATAGACGAACTGCTGCTCTGCCAATCACGAAGGAAATCCACTATGGCCAATGAATTCCTCCACTTCAATGGCATCAACGGCGCCACAGGTGAGTACCTCCTGGCGCCGCAGCCGCCTGAGCTCATCTCCAAGATTGCTCAAGGCGAAGCACTCGATCAATCCGCAGTCAGGGAACTTAAATTCTGGTATCAGCGAGTCACTCAACAGGGCGCGATCGAACATACCTTGCTCAAAAATCCGACGTTACCTCAAATCCAAAGTGCGCTATGTCAAATCGGAGAAACAGGCGGAGGCAACCTCCTGTACGGCGATAGTCGGCACTTCGCCAGGAACCATGCCGCTCTCGCCTGTCTCTCGGCCACGAGCGACGGCCGAACTGATTACGGAAGAAAGGAGACGTATACCAGCAGTCCTGTCGCTTGGACTACAGTATACAAGGGCATGCATGTCACCTGACCTGACCACCGATCTAACCCACGCCCACCTTTGGACACCCCCCGGCCTTTCTCCTTGCGAACAGAAGGCCGTTGACCTGCTGCGCCGGGAGGTCGAGAAGCGCACGTTGATCCACTGGCTTGTCGCGACCGAACCGCCCCCTGATCGGCCCACGATTTGCATTGCCTCGATTCAATCGCTGCAAGGCCTCGATCATCCCCGCGCGCGCGACCTGTTGGCGTTGGGCGCGCCGGATGTGGCTGAGGGCTACCGGCTCCACGTGCAAGCTAATAGCGCGGCGTCCGTCATCTCTGTCGTCGGCCGCGACGCCCGCGGGGTACTGTACGGGATCGGGCATCTGCTGCGCGAGCTGCGCATGAGCCGCAACAGCATCAGCCTGCCCGCGAACTTGGACGTGACGACCGCGCCCACCTATCCGCTGCGTGGGCATCAGTTGGGCTATCGCGACAAGACGAACTCGTATGACGGCTGGGACTTGCCGCAATGGGAACAGTACATCTGCGACCTGGCCGTGTTCGGCGCGAACGCCATCGAGATGATCCCGCCCCGCTCCGATGACAAGCCTGACAGCGTCCATTTCCCGCGGCCGATCCTGGAGATGATGGCGGGGGTGTCACACATTGCAGATGAGTACGGCCTCGACGTGTGGCTCTGGTACCCGGCGCTGGACGAAGACTACACCGACCCGGCGACGGTCGAGTTCGCGCTGAACGAGTGGGCCGCGGTCTTCGCCGCGCTGCCGCGCATTGACGCGATCATGGTGCCGGGCGGCGATCCCGGCCACGCGCCGCCCGGCGTGCTGCTGGCGCTGCTCGAAAAGCAGACGGCCAACCTGCGCCGCTTCCACCCGCACGCGCAGATGTGGGTTTCGCCGCAAGGCTATTCCGACGCCTGGATGGCGGAATTCCTGGGGCTGCTGACCAGCGGCCTGGATTGGCTGACCGGCGTGGTCTACGGGCCGTGGGTCTACGGGCCGATCGCCCGCTTCCGGGAGCGCATCCCCGGCCGCTATCCCATCCGCAACTACCCGGACATCACCCACTCTCTCGACTGCCAGCTTCCGGCGCCCGACTGGGACGTCGTCTACGCGGTCACCGAGGGCCGCGAGGTGATCAACCCGCGGCCGTTGGGCCAGGCCGTGATCTTCCGGCGTCAGCAGCCGTCCACCATCGGCTTCTTGAGCTATTCCGAAGGGTGCCACGACGACGTGAACAAGATGGTGTGGAGCCGGTTGGGTTGGGATCCGGGCGCCGATGTGACCGAGATCCTGCGCGAATACAGCCGCTACTTCATCGGCGAGCGGTATACGGACGACTTCGCCCAGGGCTTGCTGGCGCTGGAGCGTAACTGGCAGGGGTCGCTGGCGACCCACGCGAGCGTCAACACCACGCTCCAGCAGTTCCAGGCGCTCGAAGCCGCGGCATCCCCCTTCGTCCTGAAGAACTGGCGCTTTCAGCAGGCGCTCTACCGGGCGTACTACGACGCGTACGTGCGCAGCCGGCTGCTGTACGAGGAGGCGCTGGAGGAGCAGGCGAACGACGCCTTGCGCCGCGCGACCGATGCGCAGCGGGACTCGCTGCTGGCGCTGGCCGAGGCGGAAACCATCCTCGACCGGGCCATCACGCAGCCGATTACGACAGCTTGGCGCACGCGTCTGTTTCAATTGGCCGAGGCGCTCTTCCAGAGCCAGGCGCACATGCAGCTCAGCGTCAAGCTCTACCAGGGTCAGGAGGAGGTGCGCGGCGCGACCCTCGACGGCTGCGACTTCCCGCTCAACAACCGGCCCTGGCTCAAGGCGCGCTTCGCCGAGCTGCGGCAGCTTGACGGTGAAGCCGAGCGGCTGGCAGGCATCCGGGCGATCCTGGACTGGACCGACCCCGGGCCGGGCGGCTTCTACGACGATCTGAGCCGGCCGTGGGCCTCCTCACACCTGGTCCCAGGCCCGGCATTCGTTGACGATCCCGACTTCATGGCCGGCCCGCTGCGGCGCTTCCCCTACCGCAAGCATCCCGGCGCGCTTCGCCGCTCATGGCGCACCTTCACCGGCTCGTGGCATTTCAATACGTTCGGGATGCGCTACACCGGCCTCGATCCCGTCGCAGCCTACCGGCTGCGCTTGATCTATTCCTGTCACAAGCCGCACATCGCCATGCGCCTGACCGCGGCTGATGGAATCGAGATCCACCCGTTCATGGCGCGCCACGACCCGCCCGCGGCGGTCGAATTCGCCATCCCGGCCGCGGCGATCCAAGGCGGAGAGTTGTGGCTGACGTGGGAGACCAAGCACGGTCGCGGCGGCAATCCGGGCGGCGCGGGCGTGTGCGAGGTGTGGCTGATCAAATGCGCGTAGAGAGGTTGCATGCAACGTCTCTACGCGTGGGAGGTTCGATGTCCATCCTGCAACTGCGCAACCACATCCCCATTCTGGACATGGGGATGATGTCGGACATGCGGCTGGCGCGCCAGCTCTTCCCCGAAACGCGACGCGCCGTCATGTATTCGCCGGTCAAGTTCCACGCCGCGCCGATCGTAGAGATCGAGGCGGACATGCGGCGCATCTACGACGAGCTGGCCCCCTGCGACGTGGTGATGGCCGACATCCAGGCGCAGACGCCGGATGAGCGGGTGATCGCGCTGCTCGAAATCTGCCGGGCGTTGGAGAGCAGAAGCCAAGCCGCCGATGGCTGAAACCGACCGATTCGACGACAAGGAGCGACACCATGTCCGAGTTGACGATTACCCCATACGGTTCCTGGAAATCGCCCATCACGCCCGACCTGATCCTGGCCGGGGCGGTGGGGCTGGGAGGCATCCGCGGGGATCGCGACGATATCTATTGGATCGAGTCCCGGCCGGCCGAAGGGGGCCGCAGCGTGATCGTCCGCCGGACGCCCGATGCAGGTCCTGAGCGAAGCCGAAGAAGCCGCACGGCCGATGTGATCCCCGCCGGGTTCAACGCGCGCACGCGCGTGCACGAATACGGCGGCGGTGAATACCTGGCCGCGGATGGGGTCGTCTATTTCGCCAATTTCGCGGATCAGCGCCTCTACCGCTGCGACGGGGACGCGGCCCCGCAGCCGGCGACGCCGGACGCCCAGCGGGTGGGGGCGCAGTTGCGCTACGCCGACGCGGTGCTGGATGCCGGCCGCGGCCGGCTGATCTGCGTGCGCGAGGATCACACCGCTGCGGGCCGCGAGGCGGTTAACGCCATCGTCAGCGTCCCGCTGGGCCGCGGCGATGCTTTCGCTGCCGGGCAAGTGTTGGTCGCGGGCAACACCTTCTACGCCAGCCCACGGCTCAGCCCCGACGGCGCACGGCTGGCGTGGCTCACCTGGAACCACCCGAACATGCCGTGGGACGGCTGCGAGCTGTGGGTGGCGGAGGTGTGCGCCGATGGCACGCTGGCCGCGGCCGAGTTGGTGGCGGGCGGCCTGGCGGAATCTATCTTCCAGCCCGAATGGTCGCCAGCCGGCGTGCTTCACTTCGTCTCCGACCGTACCGGTTGGTGGAACCTCTACTTTTGGAATGAGGGGGGAGATTCTTCGCTCCCGTTGGTCGCTCAGAATGACAAGGCGCAGGTAGAGCCGTTGTGCGAGATGGCCGCCGAGTTCGGGCTGCCGCAATGGGTCTTCGGCATGTCTACCTACGCGTTCGTCGCGGCCGAGCGCATCGTCTGCGCCTACACCCAGGCGGGCGTCTGGCGTCTGGCGCTGCTGGACACCGCGGCGAAGACCCTGATGCCGTTCGAGCTTCCGTACACCGAGATCGGCGGCGTGCGCGCGGTCGCCAGCGGGGTGGCCTTCATCGCGGCCTCGCCCACCCAAGCTGCGGCCATCGTCCGGCTGGATCCCCGCACAGGACAGACGGCGGTGCTGCGCCGGTCGAGTGAGGTGACGGTGGATCCCGGCTACCTCTCGACGCCACAGCCGGTGGAATTTCCGACCGAAGGCGGCCTGACCGCCCACGCGCTCTACTACCCGCCCGCCAATCGCGACCACTGCGCGCCGGACGGGGAGCGGCCGCCGCTGCTCGTCCTGAGCCACGGTGGGCCGACCGGCGCCACCTCGGCCGCGTTCCGGCTGAGCACCCAGTTCTGGACGAGCCGCGGCTTCGCGGTGGCGGATGTGAACTATGGCGGCAGCACGGGCTACGGCCGGGCCTATCGGGAGCGGCTCAACGGCAATTGGGGCGTCGTGGATGTGGATGACTGCGTCAACGTCGCGCGCTACCTGGCGGCGGCCGGCCTGGCCGATGAAAAACGGCTGGCGATCCGTGGGAGCAGCGCGGGCGGCTATACCACCCTGGCCGCGTTGACCTTTCGGGAGGTCTTCGGCGCGGGCGCCAGCCACTACGGCGTCAGCGACCTGGAGGCGTTGGCGACCGACACCCACAAGTTCGAGTCGCGCTACCTGGATCGGCTGGTTGGACCATATCCCGAACGCCGCGACCTGTATGTCGCGCGCTCGCCGATCCACTTCACCGACCGGCTGGCGACCCCGATGATCCTGCTGCAGGGGCTGGAGGACAAGGTCGTCCCGCCGAGCCAGGCAGAGGTGATGTTCGCCGCGGTGAAGGCCAAGGGGCTGCCGGTGGCCTACCTCCCGTTCGCGGGGGAGCAGCACGGCTTCCGCAAGGCGGAGAATATCAAGCGGGCGATGGAAGCCGAGCTGTATTTCTATTCGCGCATCTTCGGCTTCGCGCTGGCGGATCCTGTAGAGCCGGTGATAATCGAGAATCTGTGACGTGTCATTGCGAGGGGTGGGTTGTACCCCCAGCAATCTCCTGGTGGGGATTGCTTCGGCCCAAAAGGCGGACCTCGCAATGAAGATAACCGACGTGGAAAATGACAAACGCACCGGTAACAATTGAGGCTGCCCGCGCCCTCTATGCCGACGGCGGCGGCAGTCACGACTTCGACCACATCCTGCGCGTGACCGCGCTGGCCGAGCGCATCGCGATCGCGGAGGGCGCCGATCTAGCGGTGGTGCGCACGGCCGCGCTCCTGCACGATGTCGCGGAGAGCCAGGGCCGGGCCAACCATCACCTGGCGAGCGCGGCGCGAGCGCGCGAGATTCTGCGCGACGGTTTAAACCGTCAGCCGGCCGATTTTGTCGAGGCAGTGGTGCACGCTATCGCGGCGCATCGCTTCCGCACCGGGCCGGCCCCGGCCACGTTGGAGGCGCAGGTCGTCTTCGATGCCGACAAACTGGACATCACCGGGGCCATCGGCGTGGCGCGCGCGTTCGCCTATGCCGGGGAGCGCGGCAACGCCCTGTGGAACACCCCCTGGCGCGCGATCGCGGCAGGCGGCGGCGATGTGGTCAACCAGCCGGCGGCGCTCGGCGCGGCGTACACCCCCAGCCATGAGTTCGTCTACAAGCTCGACCGCATCAGCGAGCGACTGTACACCGCGACGGCACGCGCCATCGCGCACGAGCGAGAGGCGTTCATCCGCGCCTTCTTCGACCGGCTCGATGCGGAAGTCGCCGGGTTGGCTTGAAGATCGCTTCATATGATACGGGTCATGGCAGCGCCCCCCCGATTCACCTACAGTAGAGGCCAAATAGCATCACGTCACACCATTCATCAGCAGGAGTTACGCAGTAGATGCTCCCAGCCGGTCTGCGACCGGCGCCGTTGGCCTGGACGGGCCGCTTTCTCTGGCCCGACGGCGGTCGCAGATAGCACGCCCCGCTGTTTCGGGCGCCGCCTGAGAGCCAGGAGTGCGTAACTCCTGTCATCAGGAGACTATCTGTGAGTGAACGCGACCTGGCGATCCGCCTCGAAGACATCGCGACGACCGTCTGGCACAACCTCTCTGAAAGCGACGCGCTCGATGCGCTGCGTGTCATCGAAAGCCGTGGTTTGAGCAGCCAGGAGGCGCAGGTCCGCTTGACCGCCTTCGGCTCGAACGAGCTTAAAGAGGCCCCCCGCCCAACCTTCTGGGCGCGCTTGTTCAACCAATTCAAAGATTTCCTGATTATCATCCTGATCGTCGCCAGCGTGATTTCGGTGCTCCTCGGCGACTACATCGAGGCCGGCGCGATTATGGCGATCGTCCTGCTGAACGCGATCCTCGGCGTCATCCAGGAATCGCGCGCCGAGGAGGCGCTGGCCGCGCTCAAGAAGATGACCGCGCCCGAAGCGCAAACCCTGCGCGACGGTCGGCGCCAACCGCTGCCCGCGCGTGACCTGGTCCCCGGCGACATCGTCTTCCTGGAGACAGGCAACTACGTGCCTGCTGATGTGCGATTGCTGGAGGCCGTCAACCTGAAGATCGAAGAAGCGAGCCTGACCGGCGAATCGGTGCCGGTGCAGAAGCGCGCCGACGTAGTCCTCGAACCCGATGCCTCCCTGGGCGATCGCAAGAACTGCGCGTTCAGCAGCACCGTCGTGACCTATGGCCGCGGCCGTGGGTTGGTCGTCAATACCGGGATGCAGACGCAGATCGGCAAGATCGCCGACCTGATCCAGAGCTTCGAGACCGAGCCGACCCCGCTTCAGCGCAAGCTCGATGGGTTGGGCCGGACATTGGGGGTGGCGGCGCTCGCCATCTGTACACTGGTGTTCATCGTCGGCATGGCGCGTTTCATGCTGAACCCCATCCCTGGCGTGACCCTGCTCGAAGAGGCGCTCGAATTCTTCATCGTCGCGGTCAGCCTGGCGATTGCGGCCGTGCCAGAGGGGTTGCCCGCGGTCGTCACGATCTGCCTGGCGCTGGGGATGCAGAGGATGGTGGCCCGACACGCGCTCTTGCGCCGGCTCCCCGCGGTCGAGGCGCTCGGCTCGGCTACCGTGATCTGCTCGGACAAGACCGGCACTCTGACCCAGAACGCGATGACGGTCGTGCAGGTCTATGGCGATGACGCCTTGCTGAACGTCACCGGCGAGGGCTACACGCCGGTGGGTGAATTCCTGGAAACCGAGAAGCAGACCGAAAGCCCAGTCGAAGCCGCTCGCTATCCGGGGATCAACCTGCTCTTGCGCGCCGGCCTGCTTTGCAATGATGCGAAGCTCGAAGCGGAAGCCGCCGTGGGGGGCGATGATGCTGAGAAAGGGCAGTGGCGCATGGTTGGCGACCCGACCGAGGGCGCGCTGGTGGTCGCGGCGGGCAAGGCCGGCTATTGGCGCGACGAGGTCGAGCGTGACTTCCCGCGCGTCGCCGAAATCCCGTTCGATTCCGATCGCAAGCGCATGACCACAATCCACGATATGCGCCGCTCGGATTATTCCGCCGAGAAGGCGCGCTGGGATCAACTCCTCGGCGCGCATGATTACCTGGCGATCGTCAAGGGCGCGCCCGATCTTGTTTTGGGCGTCTGCACGCACCTGTATCGCGACGGCAGAGCCGTGCCATTGACAGATGCCGACCGCAAGGTGATCCTGGACGAGAACGCCGGGCTGGCGTCCAACGCGCTGCGCGTCCTGGCGGCAGCCGTGCGACCCCTGCCGGCCGTGCCCCAGGAGGATGATCTGAACCCCGGCGTGGTCGAACGCGACCTGATCTTCGTCGGCCTGTGGGGCATGATTGACCCGGCGCGGCCCGAGGTGAAGCCGGCCATCGCGGTGGCGCGCAGCGCCGGCATCCGTACCGTGATGATCACCGGCGATTATCCCAACACGGCTGAAGCCATCGCGCGCGAGATCACCCTCTTGCGATCCGGCGGCGTCGTGCTCACCGGCCACGATCTCGATGCGCTGGACGACGCGGCGCTGAGCGAGGTCGCCAAAAAGGTGGATGTCTACGCCCGCGTGTCGCCGCAGCACAAGGTGCGCATCGTGGACGCGCTCAAAGCGCAGGGGCAGATCGTCGCGATGACCGGCGATGGCGTGAACGACGCGCCCGCGCTCAAGCGCGCGGATATCGGCGTAGCGATGGGCATCACCGGCACCGATGTCAGCAAAGAGACTGCCGCGATGGTGCTCACCGACGACAACTACGCCTCCATCGTTGCCGCAGTCGAGGAAGGCCGCGTCATCTACTCCAATATCCGCAAGTTCGTCTTCTTCTTGCTCTCGGCGAACGTGGGCGAAATACTGATCATTCTGATCGCCACACTGCTCGGCTGGCCGCTGCCCCTGGCCGCGATTCAGCTCCTGGTGCTGAACCTGATCACCGATGGCGCGCCCGCCCTGGCGTTGGGCCTGGAGAAGGGCGAGCCGGACATCATGAAACGCGCGCCGCGCCATCCCGACGAGCCGGTCATTGATCAGACGATGCAACTGCGCATCCTGATCCAGGGCATCGTGGATACGATCGTCGTGCTGGCGGTTTTCCGCATCGGCCTGGCCTGGTATCCCGAAGACATCTTTCATCATCATGCCCAGACGATGGCATTCGCGGTGTTGTCCATTTCCGAGCTGCTGCGGGCCTATTCAGCACGCTCCGAGTATCACTCCGTGTTCCGCATCGGCATTTTGACCAACAGATACATGCAGTATGCCGTGCTCAGTTCGTTGGCGATCCTGCTGGCGATCATCTACGTCCCGGTCTTGGATCCAATCTTCAACACGGCCTTCCTGGGCGCGCGCGACTGGCTGCTCATCGTGCCCTGCCTCTTCATGCCCGTCATCGCTGCGGAGGTCACCAAGGTCATCACGCGCCGCAATGTGGAGATGCACCGTCCTGCGGCCGCGTAACAGACGCGCGAAGAGAGATACTCAGCAGATCACCATTGCTCAAGCCGAATCCATGATTCGGCGGGTCACGGACCCGCCGGGAGCGGCAAATCGTGATCTACTGATACTACGACTGGAGGAACTTCTGATGGCTGAAATTCAGGTTCAACGCGGACGCTTTTTCGAGGAATTCGCGGTCGGCGACAGCGTGACGACCGCCGGCCGCACGATCACCGAAGCGGATGTGGTGGGCTTTGCGGCCCTGAGCGGCGACTGGAACTCGATCCACACCGACGCCGAGTTCGCCAAGGGGACGCTGTTCGGCCAACGGGTGGCGCACGGCCTGTTGGGGCTATCGGTGGCGACCGCGCTGGCGGTGCGCACGGGCTTCATCGAGGGAACCGTGATCGCCTTCCGGGAGATCGGCGAGTGGAAGTTCAGCAAGCCGATCTTCATCGGCGACACGATCCACGCGCGCGCCGCCGTGACCGAGACCAAGGCGATCCCGCGTCTCGGCGGCGGCAGCGTGGCGTTCAACGTCGAGGTCATCAACCAGCGTGGCCAGGTCGTGCAGCATGGGTTGTGGACGATGTTGGTGAAATCCGGGGCATGACCGCCGGTTTAGACTGTCGAAGCCGAAAAGGGCCGATCTGATGTCGCGAGAGATTGCACTCGAAATCGTCATTGATTCGGTCGAGTCCGCATTGGCGGCGCAAGCGGGGGGCGCGCAGCGGGTCGAGCTGTGCGCCAACCTGCTGGAGGGCGGCACGACCCCCAGCGCGGGCATGATCGCAGAGGTACGCGCCGCCATCTCGATTGCGCTGATGGTCATGATCCGACCGCGCGGGGGCGATTTTTGCTACTCAGCGCCGGAGTTCACGGTGATGCAGCACGATCTGCGCGTCGCCCGGGAACTGGGCGCGGATGGCGTGGTCTTCGGCATCCTGACGCCCGACGGCGCGGTGGATGTCGAGCGCATGGCCGTCTTGGTCGCCCAGACGCGTCCGCTGCCCGTGACGTGCCATCGCGCGTTCGACATGACGCGTGACCCGCGCCGCGCGCTCGAAGACCTGATCGGGCTGGGGGTGGATCGCGTGCTCACCTCTGGGGGCGAGAATTCGGCCCTTGAAGGGGTGGATCTGATCCGCGAATTGGCGCAACAGGCGCGGGGGCGCATCGTGGTGATGCCCGGCGGCGGGATCACCGAGCGGAACATCAGCAAGATCGTGGCGGCGACCGGAGCGACCGAGATCCATGCGAGCGGCCGCGTCACGGTCGAGGGGCCGATGCTTTACCGCAACACGCGAGCCTTCATGGGCGGGGCGCTGCGGCCGCCGGAGTTCACGCGGGCGGTCACCGATACGACGCGCATCCGAGCCATGCGGGCGGGTTGAGGAGCAAAAGAGGCCGGGGTTCCACTGAACCCCGGCCTCTTCATCTTTTCACATCTTCTTCCGACGGCTACTTGACCGGGCCGCCGTTGGCGAACTTCATCACGCCGCTGTCCGCAAACAACTCGATGTACAGCGCGTCGCCATCCAGGAAGTGCAGCGTCGCCGAGCCGAGGCTCGCCAGGAACTGGTCGGCCATGGAGCCGGCCGGGCACGCGGCCAACGTGGACGGGCCGATCTGAATCTGGATGCGTGAGCCTTGCAGCTTATAGGTTCCCGCAGCCTTGTTGCAGTCGGCGGTGATCTCCACCTTGCCGTCGGCCTTGAACACCACTGCGTACTTGCCGGGGTTCGGGACATCCTTCGCTTCCAGCGGCGTGACGAATCGCACCCACTGCCAGAGCGTGTTGGTGAGCTGCGCCGGGCTTTTGGCCGGCACGGTGGGGGTCGGCGCCAGGGTGGGCGCCGGCGCGACGGTCGGTGTGATGGCCCTGGTCGGCGTCGCCGCGACGGTCGGCGTCACCGGTTTGGCGGACGCGGTGAAGCTCGCCAGCAGCGCGCCCGCCGCATTGCGCAGCTCCAGCTTGTCCCCATCAATCTTATAGGCGGCGGCCTTTGCCAATGTGCCCAGGTAAGTGGACTCCTGTTGCATGATCGCTTGGGCGCACGCCTTCCGGGTGGTCATCGCCGGCGCGTTGACCGTCAGCGCGGCGCCGGTCGCCTTGAAGGTCGCGGCGTAGTTGTTGCAGCCGGCGCTGCCCGTCACCCGACCGCCCTGGAACAGAGCCGTGACTTCAGTCCCGGCGAGCGTCGGGACGGCATTTCCCTTGCTGTCGGCCAACGCCGCCAGTTTCCAGGGCGTGCCCTCCAGCGGAACGGTCGCCGTGGCAACAGCCGTAATCGTCAATGGGCGCGTCGGCGCCTGGGTCGCCGCGATGGTTGGAGCCGGGCGGGCAGCCGGGGCCGGCGCCCCAAAGGTCACCGCCACTTTGCCGCCCCCGTTAGTAATCTGCAGGCGGTCGCCGGTGATCTGGAAAGTGGCCGAGCTGGCCAGGGCCGTCGTGTACGCCTTGGCCTGATCCATCAGTTTTGCCTCGCACGCTATCATCGTGCTGGCGCCGAGCTTGATGGTAAGCACGCCGCCCGTCACCTTGTACGTGCCGCTGTACTGGTTGCAACCGTCTTTGCCGGCGACCTTGCCATCCTGGAATTGGGCGGTCACTTCACTGCCGGCCAATGCCGGGACGGTCTGACCCTTGCTGTCGAGATAGGAGACCAGTTTCCACAGCGGGCCTTCCAACGCAACAGTCATCGTGGTCGTCGCGGTCACAGGTTGGCTGGGGCCGGCGGGGACAGGAGCGGCCGTGGGGGCCGCGGTGGCGGCGCTGGGCGCCGGCGGCTGGGTTGGCAATACGACAGCCTTCGTAGGCGCAGCAGGCGCGCCTTTGCCCGCAGGCGGCAGCGGTGTGGGTGCCTTTGTGGCCGGGCCGGTTTGACCGGGCAACCGGACGCCACAGGCTGCCAACAAGACAACCACGATCAACAAGGAACCGAGCAGGGCGAATCGGGAAAGCCAAGTGCGTTTCATAAATCCTCTCCCCTGGGTGGTGGGTATGCCCGACGATGAGACGGGCCTCTATCACGGCGACTCACGCAATTATACCATACCTGTTGTGTCAAGCAATCTGTCAAGCCGTGAAAGACACGGGCATCGGGCATGTTGTGTTATACTGCGCTCTGTCCGCAGGACAACTCGCTTGGCGGGCGACCCCTTCGAGGAGATGCTGCATTATGCGTGCATTGCTTGTGGCGATCTTGCTATCGGTTATGTTGACGGGACTGGCGGCCTGCGCTTTGTTTTCACGGCCCACCCCGGAGCCATTGGTCCCCACCGCGCCGGCGCGCGCGCTTGTGCGGCCTGGCGCCAGACCTTCTGCGACGGCCGTGGCGGCGACGCGGGTGGCGCTGCTGGCCTCTGCGACGCCGGCGCCGACCGCGACCGAGCCGCCGGCCACGGTGACGCTGGATCCGACCGCGACCGAGCCGCCGGCTACTCCCGCGGCAGCGATCAGCCCCCCGACCGCGACCATTGCGCCGATCGCCTCGCCGGCGCGTGCCGCGCCCACCCTATCGGCCGCGTCGTCTTCCACATGGGGTTTGCCCGGTTCGCCGCGGGGACGCGTTGGCGTCGGGCTGCCGCTCCTGGGGATCGGCAGCTTTGATTGGGGCGTCGCGCCGCCAGGTTGGTATCTCAACTGGACCACCCAGCCTCGTCCTTCGCTGCGGACAGATGTTGCGTTCGCGCCTATGATCCGGCTGAACGGCGATACCTTTTCGCCCACGCTGGATCAGATCGAGGCGATCGCAGCACAAAACCCCGGCGCGCTATGGCTGGTGGGCAACGAGCCGGATGTGCCGTGGCAAGACAATGCCACGCCCGAGCAATACGCCGCGACCTATGGGTTGCTGTACAAGGCCATCAAAGAAGCTGATCCCGCGGCGCGCGTCGCCATCGGCGGCGTCAGCCAGCCCACGCCGCTGCGCCTGGCCTACCTGGATCGCATCCTGACGGCCTACAAGGCGCGCTACGGCGGCGAGATGCCGGTGGATGTCTGGAATATCCACGCGTTCATCCTGCGCGAAGAGCGCAACTCGTGGGGGGTGGGCATCCCGCCGGGGATGCCGGTGGATAAAGGGACGCTTTACGAAATCGGCAATCACACCGATATGCAAATTTTTCGGGGGCAGATCGAGGGATTTCGGCGGTGGATGGCGGAGCGCGGCCAGCGCAACAGGCCGTTGGTCGTCACCGAGTACGGCGTGCTGATGCCGGACGACTACGGCTTTCCGCCCGACCTAGTCAGCAAGTTCATGGCGGCCACCTTCGATTATTTCCTGTCGGCGCAAGATCCCGCGTTGGGATACCCGGCCGACGGCAATCGGCTGGTGCAGGCGTTCTGCTGGTACAGCGTCGCCGACACGACGTATCCGACTTCGAACCTGTTCGATGCCAAGACCCGCGCGATGACGCCTGTGGGGAGAGCGTTCAGGCAGTATGTGCAGGCGCTGCGGTAGGGGCGATCCGTTGAATTGGCGCGGTCGGAGACTGCCCACTTAGAAACTCCCGCCGCGGAGATGCTTCACTGGCCGTTCACCGTAACTGACTTTGATAGGGCGCTTATCCGCGGGCGACCTCCAATGCGACCTTGGCGACCGTCGGCGGATGGAGGAGCATGTTGGCATAGCTGGCGTTTGCCATCGGGCAGGCGCATTCTTTGGCGTAGATCGAGCGGCGCAGCCGCGCCATCTCTGCGCCGAACCAAATCGGGGCCAGGTCATAGCCGGTCTGGCGCAGGTTGCCGACCGGTTCGGCGCGGATGCAACAACTCCAGATGTCGCCGTTCGGTGCGATGTGCATGCTGGCCCAGCCGGCATAGCAGGCGATCACTTGTGTGCGCTCGTGGAGGATGCGTTTGGCAAGCTGGTAGTATTCCGCCCGGAACGCCTGCGTGAGTTTCGCCAGCCCCTTCACCGGCCGCTGGCGCGCCTGCGCGCTGAGAAAATCGGCGATGGGCGCGTAGGTCTCTGGCTCAGGTGTGATGCCCCAACCGACGGTGTCCAACTCGACGCGTTCCTCGGCCACCTCGGTAATGTAGGAATCGGGCGCCAGGAAGGTCAGGCCGTCGTTGATCTCCTTGAACCGGTGCTGGTTGAAGCGGCTGACGACTGTGTGCACGGTAAGCGCCAAGTTGGCGTGCGTCTTTTGCAGCGTCTTGAGGCGCGTCCAGGTCACCAGCGATTTTCTCCAGTTGCCCGGCACGCCGCGGATGTCATCGTGCTCGTCCCCGAGGCCATCCAGGCTCAGGTTGATGCCGATCTGGCTGGCGGGGCACGCGCGGCAGATGCGTTCGACGCGCTCCGCGATGCGTTCCGTCAGCAGGCCATTGGTCGGGATCGTGATCACCGCCGGCCGGCAGTGGCGATAGGCGCTGATGACCAGCTCGTCGAGGTCGCGGCGCAAAAAAGGCTCCCCACCCGTGAAGGTGACGTAGAACGGCGTGCGTCCCAGGTGGGCGAAGACCTGATCCCACTCCGCCGCCGTCATATCGTCGTTGGGTTTGCGCCACACATCGCAAGTGCGACATTTCGAGTTGCAGCGAAAGCTGACGCTGACGACGATCGAGAAGGGGTACATCTTGGGCCAGCCGAAACGGCGAAAGCTCGCGTAGAGGGGTAGTTTGGGCGCAAGGCTTAGCATTGACATGCGGGGCATTATAGGCGGGCGCGGCGGGGATGTCAATTAGTATGATGTCGGTTAGATAAATCTCCGGAACGCGAAAAAGGCCGAGCGTCTCATCGGCCGCTCGGCCTCTCACAGGGTATGGCGCAGGGTGTCACCAGGTCCAGGTCGCCGTGCCATGTCCGGTCGCAAAGATGACCTCGCCCGGCGCCGGGATCTTTCCTTGGAATTTCGTGACGAGCATCACCGGGAAGTTTGCATTCGCAGTGGCGGTGACTTGATTAGCCGGTCCTTCGTGCAGCGTCACGTTGATACCGTGCGTGCTGCCGACAATCCGCGCGCCGGCCGGCGCCCAAACAGCCAGGTCGAAAGAAACACCCACAAATTCCTCCGGCACGCCCACCAGCAGGTGCACTACCCCACCCTCCGGGAGCAGGATGTTGGGGTCGGTCATACACCAGGAGTAGCCGGCCGAGACTGGCATTGCAGCAGTCGCAACGAGCAACAGAACCAACGATAGAAGAACTAGCTTGTTGTACATCTGGCATCCTCCTTTGCACTAGCTGGGATTGTACCCGGTCACCGCGGCCGACGACCGATCGAATCTCCATAGCCATCCACCAAAGACTGTTGTTAGAATAATACTCTACACGGCATTGGGGTATCCGTAGAAGTACTGATCTTTGATCGCCTGCCGGGTCCACCTGAGGTGCTCGTCCACTGTGGATTCAAGAATGGCGTCGGCGCCAGAGGAACAGGACGATGCCGCCCAGGATCGCAGCCAGGATCATTGCACCGCCGCCGAGCGCCAAGATCCAGCCATCATTGCGCGGGACACTCTCGGTCTGCGTTGCGGTGGGATGGGGGCGAGTCGCTGCGCTGCGCAATACCGACTGTCCGGTCGCTTTCGCCGCAAAGACCGCTGGAGATAGGGTGACCGTAGGCGACTGTTGAGGATTAACGCTCGGTGTGGACGCAGGCTGTCCGCTCGGGGTCGCGGAAGCGGCGCCGCCGGTTGTTGGCGCGCTTACACCCGGCCGTGTCACAGTGGGCGCCGCCGGGGACGAGACACGGCCGGCTTGTCCGGTCGGGGTTGCCGCCGCAAGCGTCGGTGCAATGCCGGCCGTACCGCGCGCGGTCAACGACGCCGTGGGTTGCGGCTGGCCTGGGGGGGGCGGGGTATTGGCCGATTGACGCGTGGCCGTTGGCGCGTCGGTGGGAAGGTCGGTCGCCGCCGCTGCCGTCGTCCGGGTAGCCGTCGGGCTGGGCGTCCGGCTCGGTGTCGGGCTGGCGCCCGGCGTAGATGTCGGCGTGGCGGTAGGCGTAGCCGTGGGCGTGGATGTGGGCGCGCCGGGCTGTCCGGCCGTTGCGCTGCGGATGAAGTCCGTATAACGGTTGATGCCGCCGGTCGTTGCGACCTCCACTTCCTCCAGCAAATAGTAGTAGGTGGTCCCAACGGCTACATCCGTGTCGTTATACTCATAAACGGTATCGGTCAGGCCATCGCTGTTGGAGTCCGGCTCGGTGATTACCGTATCCCACGGCCCGATGGCTGTCTCTGCGCGATAAACGCGGAAAGATGCTGTGTCCAACTCGGTTCGGGTGACCCAACGCAGCAGGATCGTGCCATCCGCCTGCGTCGTGACCGTGAATTCCATCAGATCAATCGCGGCCTGGCCGCCCGGCGTCTGCGTCACGATCAGAATTATCACCAGCCAGCCGGCCAGCCCCCATTGTACAAGCCGATAGATTGTGCCACAGGCCAGGCGATGCGCCAGGATGCCCCTTGCCGCCCGCAGATTCGATCGTGTCCGTACAGCTCGCATAGCGTCCCTTCGGCTATTTCAGGATGTAATACGTCCCTTTTTTGTCGCCGATCTTCATCAGCAAGCCTTTTTCCACCAGGTCATTCAAATCCAGGCGCAAGGTTTCCGGGGAAACGTCAGGACACAAGTCGTGATACTCGCGGTTGGTGATGCGGCCGCTTTCTTGGAGATATTGGATCGCCCGGATTTGTCGTTCGTTCATGCCGGTGGCCCATTCGGGGACGGCCCGGCGCGCCGCCGCCACGACGTTGCGGCGCAGAATGACGGTGAACGCAAAGGGCGTGGCCTTGAATTCCGGCTGCGGATGCCCCGCCTGCACCATCTCCTCGATCATCCGGTCAATCCCCAGCCCAAGCTGCTCGATGTAACCCCACTCGAACAGCCCGTTGACCAGCCGCGGATTGCGGGAGAAATGCTCCTCCACGATATTGTCCAGGGTGATGTAGCCGGGCAGGCCGCCGGGGCTGCTGACTTCGAGGCGGTCGTCGAACTGACGGATCTCGACGCGACGGCCGCTGAGACGATAGTCCCGGTGGCAGATGGCGTTCACCAGCGCCTCGCGCACCGCAAACAGCGGATAGAGCATGCGGTCTTCGCGTTTGAGCGCCCGCACGACGGCTTCCCCGCGCATCTCCTGGAGCAAGATCGCCCAACAGTTCTCGATCACGCGCGCCAACGCGCCGCTGAATTCCTCGCGCCGGCTGTAGCCGGGCATCCCGCCCGGCCCGCGCGGGTCGGCGCCGGCGAAACGCACATAGACCAGGCCGCTCTGCGGGATGAAGAACTGCGGCTCTTTGCCAAACAGCAGCAGCCCGGCCACGGTCGGCTGGCCCCGCGGGGTAAGGGCGCCGACCGCGGTCAGCAATTCATCTTCGGTTTGCCCCAGGTCACGGCCCAGCCGGGTCGCGCGTCGGTGCAGATAGTCCTGGATCACCTCTTCATCCAGGTCGGCGCGAGTCGCGCCCGCGACCGTCTCCATCTCGAAGTCGCCGCTGGCCTTGGTGGCCGCCAGGTGGCTGATCCTGGCGCCATCCAGCGGCTCGTTGCCTGCGTGGGTGCGCACCAGCACCCGACCATCGGCCAGCGAGTGCAGCTCAGTGCTGCGCGGTACGCTGATGGCGACCGCCAAGCCGACGCGATCCTCGAACTGCTCCCATTCTGTGATCACCAGCGGACGGCATTGCGCCAGAGCCGCGCGCAAGACCCCCTCGGCCTCCTCCGGCTGCAGCGCGCCCGTGATCTGGCCTTGGGCGTCCACGCCCAGCAGGACCGTCCCGCCGTCGGCGTTCGCGAACGCGACGAGGGTCTCGGCCAGACTATCGGGCGCAGGCGCGATCAGCACTTCGAGCTGTAGGCCGATGCCGCGGCGGAGGATGCTACTTAGTGACATTGGGAGGCTCCGTGCACCGGGGTGTGCTATGGATGGCGATACACCTGGTCATGCGCACCGATGACGCGATGAACACAGACCCGCTCACCGGTCTTGGTGTCTTCTTGGAAGTGGAACGTCCACCGGTATTTCTGACTCACACGACCAGACCAGACGCCGGGATACCCGTCAACGCGCTCTATTGAGAGGCTCGGATGCGATATGTCCTGGCAAAACAACTCAAACGCCTTGCGGGCTTGCGCCTTGATTTCTGGCGGTAGCTCCGCAAACGCTTCGATGAATCGTCGCGTTTTGATGTGCCGCATCGCTACACCAGACTCGCCAGGAATTCAGCGTCATTCTCATAGGTTTCGACGCGACCGGCCGCCAGATCTGCTTCCGCGGCTTTCTCAGCCGCCTGCCATTCCGCTGTCCAAAACCATTCTTGGCCCGGCTTGATGGCGATTTGCTTCAAGTGACTATCAATGGCCGCGCGGATAATCTCGGACACTGGTTGGCGAGTCGTAAAAGACGCGATACGCAAGCGTTCGTATTGGGCATTGTCCAGACGGAGTGAAATGGCTTTCATGGAGAACCCTTCTGCATTGCAGACGCATATATCTCGATATCACTATATCACGATATTTCGGTATCACAAAGTCGCATCGGCCACTGCCAATTCCGCCTCTCCGTTGTCACCATTTTCCGGTGCTGGCGCTACCGCTGGTTCAGCCGCGGGGCGCAACCCTTTCGTTTTGCGCCGGTCATCTTTGGTCGTCGCAGATGCCCCCGCTTCCACCGCCGCGGCCAACCGTGCCATCGCCGCCACAGTATCGCCGCCGTCCAGGCTGACGATGCGCACTCCGCGCGTCGCCCGGCCCATCTGGCTGATGGCCGCGACGGGGGTACGGAGGACAACGCCATTTGCTGAGATGACCGAGACCTGGTCTTTGGGCTGGACGACGTGCGCCGCGGCGACCTTGCCGGTCTCCTCGACCCGATCGTGCGCCAGCGCCCACTGCCCGCCGGTGTTACGGCTGTGCGCGGTGAATTCGCCCAGCGCGATGCGCTTGCCGTAGCCATGCTGCGTGATGACCAGCAGATCGCCCCCCGGCTCGACTACGTCGAAGCTGGCGACGAGATCCCCGTTACCCAACTGGATCGCCCACACGCCGGCGGCCGACCGGCCCATCGCGCGCACTTCCGTCTCGGCGAAGCGCAGGGCGCGGCCGCCGGCCGTGACGATGATGAACTCCTGATCGCCGCCGGTCGCGCGCGCCCAGCCCAGCTCGTCACCCGGTTCGAGGTTCATGGCGATGATACCGCTCGGTCGCACGGCTTCGAATTCTTCCAGCTTCATGCGCTTGATCTTGCCCTGCCGCGTGAGCAGCGTCACATATTCCGCTTGCTGGAAATCGGGCACGACCAGGAGCGTGGTCACGCGCTCATCGGCGGTCAGGTTCAACACGTTGACCATCGGCAGACCCTTGGCGGTGCGCCCGGCATCGGGCAGCGCAAAGACGCGTTGGCCGTAAACCCGGCCCCGATTGGTGAAGAACAGGACATGATCGAGGGTGCGGGCGGCAAAGAGATCCACCACCTCGTCTTCGGCTTTGGTCTGCATCCCCTGGACGCCGCGGCCCCCGCGGCCCTGCGTGCGGTAGGCGGCCAACGGCGTGCGCTTGACATAGCTGCCTTGCGTCACGCTGATCAACACGTTCTCCTGCCGGATCAGGTCTTCTTCCGAGAAGTCCTCGGCGGCCTGCGCGACGATCTGTGTGCGCCGGGCGTCGCCGAACCGCTCTTTCAGCGCCACCGCCTCGTCCTTAATGATCGCCAGGACGCGCGTCGGGGCGGCCAGGATCTCCTCGTAGTGTTTGATCTGGCCGAGCAGCGCGTTGTACTCATCTTCGATCTTCTGGCGTTCCAACGCGGCCAGGCGGCGCAGTTGCATATCGAGGATGGCCTGCGCCTGGCGCTCGCTCAAACCGAAGCGAGCGATCAGTTTGCCGCGGGCATCCTCGGCGCTGGCGGCCCCGCGGATGAGCGCGATGACTTCATCCAGGAATTCGAGCGCGAGGCGCAGCCCTTCCAGGATGTGGGCGCGCTCGCGCGCCTGGCGCAGCAGAAAGGCGGTGCGCCGGGTGATGACCTCGATCCGATGCTCGACGTAGTGTTCGAGCGCGCGTTTGAGGCTCAGCAGCCGCGGCTCGCCGTTGACCAACGCCAGCATGTTGACGCCGAAGGTGCTTTGGAGCGGGGTGAACTTGAAGAGTTGATTGAGCGCCTTGAGGGGGGCCGCACCGCGCTTCAGCTCGATGACAATGTGCATCCCCTTGCGATCCGATTCATCACGCAAGTCGCTGATATCAGGGAGGCGGCCCTCGCGCGCCAGCTCGGCGATCCGCTCCAGCAGGGTCGTCTTGTTGAGCTGGTAGGGGATTTCGGTCACGACGATGCGGAAGCGGCCGCCGGACATCTCCTCGATGCGCGTGACCGCGCGCATGATCAGCCGGCCTTTGCCCGTGCCGTAGGCCAGCTTGATCTCTTCGCGGCCCAACACCAGCCCGCCGGTCGGGAAATCTGGCCCCTCGATGAAGGTCATCAGCTCATCAACAGTCACGTCATCGCGATCCGCCCAGCGGTCAACCAGGTAAGCGATGGCGTCCACGATCTCGGTCAGATTGTGCGGCGGGATGTTGGTCGCCATGCCGACCGCGATCCCGCTGTTGCCGTTCAGCAGCAGATTGGGGAGCAGACCCGGCAGGACGGCCGGCTCTTGCAGGCTGCCGTCGAAGTTATCGTTCCAGTCAACCGTTTCTTTTTCGATATCGGCGAGCAGCGCCTCGGCGATGCGCGCCAGGCGCGCCTCGGTGTAGCGCATGGCGGCCGGCGCGTCGCCGTCCACCGAACCGAAGTTGCCCTGGCCATCCACCAAGGGATACCGCAGGCTGAAGTCCTGCGCCATGCGCGCCATCGCGTCATAGACGGCTGTGTCGCCGTGCGGGTGATATTTGCCAAGCACCTCGCCGACGATGCGGGCGGACTTCTTGTAGGCCGTGCCGGGCCGCAACCCCATATCGTGCATGGCGTAGAGGATGCGGCGCTGCACCGGCTTCAGGCCGTCGCGCGCATCGGGCAGGGCGCGGGCCACGATGACGCTCATCGCGTAATCCAGGTATGACCCGCGCATCTCTTCGTCTATGCTGATCGGGCGCACAATCCCATATGGGCTTGGCCCCAGTTGAATCTGGTTATTCATGAACGCTCCTCAGGCTGGCGTTAGAGCCGGATTATACCCCAGAACGGCGATTTCGCCCATTTGCCGGGGCCATCCTGTCACGCGTAGCAGCCCCGGAAACGTTTCCGGGGCTGCTACGCGGCTGGCGGCTATCTGACTTGCCGCTGGAGGATCAAGTTGAGGGTCAGGCGGCGGGCTGGTCCGTGCCTTTTGCGGCTGCCAGCTCAGAGGCGATGCGCGCGGCCTGGTCGGCGCCGGGCAGCCGGCCGGTGAACTCCGGCGGCGCGGCATCGGCGTCTGCATCGCCTCCCGGCAGCTCCGCCAGTATATCGGGCGGGGCTGTCGCTTCGGCCGCACGCGCGGGGATCTCAACCGGCGGGGCGGCCACGATCGGTTCAACAAACGCTGGCTGGGGCGCCGGCGACACGATCGGCGACTCCGCCACGGGCGGCGCAGCCTTCGGCTTGGGCGGCGCAAAAACGCCCCCCTGCCGGGCCTGCGTCAGGTTAGTGTTGATGAGGGCCAGGAAGTAGAGCACGGCGCCGGCCATCAGCAAGGTGAGCGCGCCGAAAAACGTGGTGATGAAGATCGGGATCGAGATCCACCCGGCGAAGCCACTGCCCCAGCCATCGCCGAGGCCGCGACTCCACAAGTAGATGCCCAATACAGCGCCGCCGACGAAGTAGATCAAGGCGGCCAGGAAGAGGAGAATGGCGACGAAACGTGCGAGACGATAGGTGCGCATGTGATTTACCCCCTTGTCCCAGTGTGAGCTTGGCGCTTCCATTGAGGGCTATTGTAGCACACTTCCAGGTTTTGTGCACAGTGAGTTTTGCGCAGATTCTCGACTCGCGAGCCGCCAAGTACAACGGGGCGCAGGTCAATCCTGCGCCCCGTTGATCGGTTGCTCGGATGGCCTGACAGATCTTCAAGTCCTGTCAGGTTTGGCGCGTCCTTACGGCTTGGGCGCGTTTTCCTTCAGGATGCCGTTCGCCTTGGCGACCCCGTCATCGAGCAGTTTCTTGACATCCGCCTTCGGATCGCTCAGGACCTTGCTCATAATATCGGTATCAATCAGCGCGCGCACCGGATCGTAGCCGGCGACCGGCGATTCGATCATGGCATACGGCGCCCAATCGAACATCTTGGCGTAGGAGGCGTCCAGGCCGCCGGCCCAGGCCGGGTTAGCCTTGTAGGCCGCCACGACATCCGCCACGGCGCTCTGGCGCACGGGCAGATAGCCGGTCTGGATGGCCCAACGGCTGGTTTGGGCCTTGTCGCCCAGGAACTTGATCACCAGCCAGGCCGCGAGTTCCTTCTCCGGCGTGGTCTTGTAGACGCTGACGCTGGCCCCGTACAGGTTGACCGCCGGCTTGCCCGCGTTGGGCAGCATGGCGATGTCCCACTTGAACTTGGCGCCCTTGTCCACGGTCTCTTTATAGAACGGCAGGCCCGAGGACGAGGCGAAGACGAAGAGCACCTCGCCGTTGCCGAAGCGGTTCTGCTCGCCGTAGCGCTCGCTGGTCGGGATCTCCACCGCGCAGCCTTTCTCGAACAGGCGCTGGATCATCTGAACGGTGTCAATGCCGGCCTGGCTGTTGAAGGCGTAGGCGCTGCCGTCTTCGGCCAGGATACGGCCGCCGCGGGAGAAGACCTGGGAGGCGAAGTTCGAGGCGTCATGGCGGAAGGCCCAGCCATATTGCTTCTTATCCTTGTTGAGGGCCTTGCAGACGATCTCCTCGAACGTCTTCCAATCCTTCGGCGGCTCATTGTAGCCGAGCTGCTTCAGCCAGTCCGCGTTGAAGTACATCACTTCCATGGAGCGCTGGGTGGGGAAGCCCAACACCTCACCCTTGAATTGCGGGTTCTTGTCGCTGTTCAGGAAAGCCTGGAAGTAATCCTTGAGATCCGTGTCGCTCAGACCATAAATTTTGCTCTGGACGAACGGCGTCAGATCAATGATGGCGCCCTGGTTGCGATAGAACGCGGCCTGGTTCTGATAGGCCACCGAAATATCGGGCGGCTGGTTGGCCTGGATAGCGGCGTTGATCTTGTTGTAGACGTCGTTGTAGGACGCGCCCGCGATCTCGGCCTTGGCCGTGATGCCGTATGGGTTGCTCTTGTTGAACTCGTCCAGCATGGACTGCAGGAAGTCCTGATCTTTTTGTGGCCGGTTGTGCCAGTAGGTGACGGCGACGTTCTTGCCCTTCAACTCGATAGCATCTACTTCCGCCGCAGTCTTCGGCGGGTTGTTCACCTTAACGGCTGGCGCGGCCGGGGCCTTGGTCGGTTCGGGCGCCTTAGTCGGTTCCGCTTTGGCCGCCGGAGCCGCAGTGGGCGCCGGGGCCGGGGTTGGGCCGGCGCACGCTGTCACGAACACGGACAACGCGACCAGCAGGCTGAGTGCGACGAACAACTTGCGGGATTTCATTCTGCCTCCTGAGTGAATTGAATGATGGATCGGTAGATGGGTTAGCAAGTTGATTTGAGATGTAGGTTCACCTCCCTTGAAAATGATACCCGAGATGTAGTGAGGCTATCCCTTCAGCCCCGTCGTTGTGATCCCTTCGGTGAAGTACTTCTGTGTGAAGAAGTAGAAGACGATCACCGGAATGATCACCATTGAAGAGAAGGCCATCATCAGGTGGGTCTTCGTGCCGCCCTCACCCACCAGGAACTGCTGCAGCCCGACAGCCAGCACCCGCATGTTGCTATCGCGCGTCACCAGCAGCGGCCACTTGAAGCTGTCCCATGTCCAGATGAAGTTCAGCAGGGCTACCGAGACCAACGCCGGCCGCGACAGCGGCAACACGATCCGAAAGAGATACCGGACATGGCCGGCGCCGTCAATCACCGCCGCATCGAACAGGTCTTTCGGAATCTGCATGAAAAACTGGCGTAGCAAAAAAATCCCGAAGACGCTGGCCAGGAACGGCACAATCAGCGCCAGGTAGGTATTATACCACGACCCCGAACCGAACGGATTGGGGAATTGGTACATCATCACGGCCTTGGGGACGATGGTCAGATCGCCAGGGATCATGATGGTCGCCAGGAGCAAGACGAAGAGGATATTCTTGCCCGGGATATCCATTTGGGCAAACGCATAGCCCGCCAGCACCGATGTGAGGGAAACGCCAACGACGACGGCCAGGGTCACGATGATGCTGTTGATCGTGTATCGGAAGAACATGGGCATCTGCCACTGCCTGTCGAACCCGATCTGTTGGATCGCATCAGGATAGTTGGCCCATTGCACCGGTTCCGTCCCCAAGGGGAGCCACGGCCACAGGTTGCCGGCGATCAGGCTGCCATAGCTCTTGACCGAAGTCGTTAGCATGTACATGAACGGGATGACCGCAATGATGGCGCCCAACGTGAGCACCGCATAGATCACGAGGGTGCTCCATGATAGCGGGCGTTTGGGTTGCAGGATCTGGGGTCGAGCCGCCTGGATTGCCATGACACTTGCCCCCTTATGAATACACCACGCGGCTGCCAGCAACGCGATTTTGGATCACCGTGATGACCAAGATGATCGCGAAGAGGATGAAGGAAAGCGCCGCGCTATAGCCATAACGCGTGTACTCGTACATCTGCTTGAAGATCAGGATGCTGGCGGTCGTCGTCGCATTCCCCGGCCCGCCGAGCGTCATGACATAGATGTGATTGAAAGCCTTGAAGGTGCCGATCACCGTCAGCAGCAACAGGAAGAACGTCGTCGGTGATAACAAGGGCAAAGTGATGCGTCGGAAAAGTTGCCAGCCGCCGGCCCCGTCAATTCTGGCGGCCTCGTAAAGCTCGCCGGGGATATTGCCCAGCCCGGCCAGGAAGATCACGGTGTCGTAACCGACAAATACCCAGGTCGTGAAAATAATCAGCGCGACCATCGCCAGGCTCGGCCCCTGCAACATGGCTGGCAGGCTGCCGCCGTTCGCCACGGCGATGATCTGGAAGACGCCCCGCGGCTCGCCCAACCACTTCAGGGCCGGCCCGCCCACGGCAGTGATGACCTCGTTGATCAGCCCTTTATCCGGGCTGTAGAGAAACGCCCACACGGCCGCCGAGGCCACCGTCGGCGTGATGTACGGCATGAAGAAGAGCACACGGTAGATGGCCTTGCCGCGGATGTTCTGGAAGAGCAGGTACGCGAGGACAAGCGCCAATCCCAATTGAAGCGGGACGGAGATGACCGAATAGGTTACAGTAACCAGCAGGGAATGCAGCATTTCCCTGCTGGGGTCAGTGAACGCCCTGGCATAGTTCGCCAACCCATAGACGCAAGACTGACCCTCGGCGAAGCGGATCCGATAGTTCGTGCACAAGCTGATGCCGAGGCCGTAAAACACCGGGAAGAATTCGAAGACCACGAGGATGGCAAAAGCAGGTAGAAGAAACAGATAACCGAGCCCAGCCTCTCGGATTCTGCGGAGGCGACGCGGGGTGAAGAATGACGTTGGCTGGGCGACGGCGGTAGCCTGCGATGTCATGGATCGAGTCTCCTATCGGTCTGTATGGTTCCGGCCCTGGCAGCGCGACCCGCTTCGAGTTTTCCACATGACATGCCGATTATAGCAAAGGAGTCACGGGCGGTCAAGGTAAGGTCTTAATTTAATTGCAAGTTCGCTCGCCCATTTTTGTTTTGACATCGCGGGCCGCCTGTGGTATCCTTTCACCCTCATTTGATGACGGGATTCCGGAGGAATCGCGTCTCGCCCATATTCGGAAAAGCTACGAAGGAGAGAGTACGAGGATCGGCGCAGCACAGAGAGCGGCGTGTCGGGCTGCGAGCGCCGCCTGTGCCCCCTCGGAAAGACACTCCGGAGCTGCAGGGTTGAACCCGACCGGTCGGCTCGCGACACACGTGTCGTGGGCATCTGTACGGCGGCCAGACCCAGGCCGGCGCCTCCCGTTACGAGGCCAGGTCGGCGCAGACCGCTAAGGCTGTGGTCGTGAGATCGCGGCAAACCAGGGTGGCACCACGAGCGCGCTCCTCGTCCCGGACGGACAGGGAGCGCGTGATTTTTCGAGGAGGCCACATGGAACGCATCTACACAACCGAAGTTAAAGCGCGCGTCGGTGAACGCGTGCGGCTGGCCGGCTGGCTGCACACGCTGCGGCGTCAGGGCAGAATCAACTTCTTGATCCTGCGCGACGGCAAAGGGACCATCCAGGTCGTCGTGGACGCAGAGCGCCCAGCCGCCCTGGCCGCGCTGGAGGGGCTGCTGCCTGAAACCGTCTTGGCGGTCGAGGGCACGGTCGTCGCGGAGCCGCAGGCGCCGGGTGGGATCGAGCTGCATGACCCGGCGTTCGAGGCGCTCTCGCCCGTGGCTGAGGCCACCCCGCTCAGCCTGAACAAGCCGATCATCAAGGCCAATCTACCGGTGTTCCTGGATCACGCGGTCGTCGGCCTGCGCCATCCGGCCAAGCGCGCGCTCTTTCGCCTGTCGGCCGGGATCATGGCCGGCTACCGGGCGACCCTCAACGGTCTGGGCTTCACCGAAATCCAGACCCCGAAGCTGGTTGCTTCGGCGACCGAGGGCGGCGCCAACGTTTTTGCGGTCAAGTACTTCGACCGCCAGGCCTATCTGGCGCAAAGCCCGCAATTCTACAAGCAGATCATGGTCGGGGTCTTCGAGCGGGTCTACGAAGTCGGCCCCGTCTTCCGCGCCGAACCGCACGACACCGTGCGTCACATCAACGAGTATGTCAGTCTCGACCTGGAGATGGGCTTCATCCGCAACCACCTGGATGTCATGGCCGTGCTGACCGAGGTCGTAGCGGGCATCCTGGGCCATCTCCAGGCCGCCTGCGCGCCGGAGCTGGCGCTGCTCGACGTGAAGCTGCCCGCTGTGCCGCGGCCCATCCCCGCGATTTACTTCCCGGAGGCACAAGAGTTGATCCTGAAGCGGTGGGGGGAGGATTGCCGCGGCGAGCCTGATCTGGCCCCGCAGCACGAACGCTGGCTCGGCGCCTGGGCGCAAGAGGAGCACGGCAGCGATTTCCTGTTCGTCACCGGCTATCCGATGGAGAAGCGGCCGTTCTACACCCATCCGAACCCGGCCGACCCGCGTTACTCCAACTCGTTCGACCTGCTCTTCCGCGGCACCGAGCTGGTGACGGGCGGTCAACGGCTACATCTGTACCAGGACTATCTGGATGCGGCCGCGGCCAAAGGCTACAAAGAGCTGGCACCGTTCGAGACCTATTTCGAGGCGTTCAAGTTCGGGATGCCGCCCCACGGCGGCTTCGCCATCGGCCTGGAACGCTTCATCATGCAGTTGCTCGGCCTGGACAACATCCGTCTGGCGACGCTGTTCCCGCGGGATTTGAACCGGCTGACGCCGTGAGGACAGGAGGCGGAAGTCAGGAGACTGTTCAAGCAACTTCGGTCGTCCATCGTCCCGCTCACGGTTGCGGCGGTAATAGCCCCAGCGGGTTTTGCGGCGCGCCGCCGATGCGGATCTCAAAATGCACGTGCGGTCCGGTTGAGTTGCCGGTGCTGCCCACCTCGCCCACCAGCCCGCCCCGGTTCACCCAGTCTCCTACATTGACCCACGCGCCCTTGAGATGGCTGTAATACGCCCGGCTGCCGTCGCCGTGATCTACGATTACCAGAAAACCATAGCCGACCGGCGACCATTCGCGCAGCGCCACGCGGCCGGCGCGCGCGGCGTAGACCTTGGCGCCGTAGGGCGCGCCGAAATCTACTCCACTGTGCCCCGCCGAATACCCCTGCGTAACCATCCCGCGGATCGGCCAGGCGTAGGCGAAGCCGGGGGGCGGTGGGCCGGGCGGCGCCAGGTTCACCTCCAACCGGCCGTGCGGGATGACCAGTTTGTCGCCCGATCGGAGTGGCGCGCCGGCTTGCAGGCGGTTGAGGGGGTAGTTGACGATATCTTCGACCGCGACGCCCCACCGCGCCGCGAGCTGTTCCACGGTGTCGCCGGCTTGCACGGTCACATACGCGCCTTTGACCGGGAGGATGACCAGCTCGGCGCCCAGCCGCAAGAGATCGGGGTTCTGAGCCACGGCCGGGTTCGACCAGCGGATGGTGTCCACGTCCAGCCCGAACTCGGCCGCGATGCCCCACAACGTATCGCCCGACTGGATGCGATAGGTGATGATCGCGGCGCGGCGCGGGGGCGCCGACGTTTCCGTCCCCGGCGCGGCGGCCGGGATCAGATCATCGAATTCGGGACCGGCCGGCCGAGCCAGCACGGTTGTCACGGCGCCGAAGCTCAGCACGACCGACAGGATGAACGTAGTAAGCGCCAACACCAGAGCACGCGCGGGCCTGGTCTGCGGCATGAGTCTCTCCTCGTGATGCCGTAATTATGACATCGTAACATAAGCGGCCCGGATGCGCAAACACGCCAAACCATACGGCCTCCCATTTTCGAGTTTGGCCGCGCTTGCGGTAGAATAAGGGTGATCTTGTCATCGTCGAATCATCCAAGGAGCGAACATGTCCACCCCATCCGACTACTTCCAGACCGTGGCGCGCGTCCTGCCGCAGCTCCCTGCCGCGCCGATCCAACAGATCATCGCAGCCTTGCGCGCGGCCCAGGCCGGCGGCAAACGCATCTTCACCTGTGGCAACGGCGGCAGCTCGGCCAACGCGTCCCACTTCGTCAACGACATGCTCAAGAGCACGATCCGGCCCGAGCGCCCGCGGCTGAAGCTGGCCTGCCTGAGCGACAACATCTCGACCCTGACCGCCTATGCCAATGACGTGAGCTATGATGTGATCTTCGCCGAGCCGTTGGCTTCGCTGGCTGAGCCGGGCGATGTGCTCATCGCGCTTTCGGGCAGCGGCAACTCGCCCAATGTATTGCGGGCGATGGACACGGCCAAAGCCATGGGCGTCGCCCGCATCGGCCTGACCGGCCGGGATGGCGGCAAGCTGAAAGACAACTGCGACATCTGCGTGATCGTGCCGCACGACTCGATGCAGGTGATCGAGGACGCGCATTTGGTGATTTTGCACGCGGTGTTTTTGGCGATGTGCGAGTGAAAAGAGTTTATCTTAAGAAGGCACAATGACTTACCCTACATCAAACGACAAATCATTACCAGTACTCAAAGAGCAACTTCGACTTTTTGCGTTCAGTGATTTGTCGGTTCCATCCGATGAAACGCTTATGGATATCAAAAAGCAATTGAGTTGCAGAGAACAACTGGCTGCGCTGCTTGAGGGGGAATTGGATTTTCATGGTGAAGATAGTGGATATGCCTCTCATGACCTTCATGCATTTGCAGCTAAGTTCCCACCTCAGTTGCCACGTGCCTTCATTCGCGGACTAACTGATTGTGGAGATGTTGTTCTTGACCCTATGATGGGTTCTGGCACAACCGTTGTAGAAGCGTTGCTTGCAGATCGGCGCGGACTTGGTCTGGATATTGATCCTCTCGCTTTACGCCTGGGTCGCGTTAAGACAATGCCGATTGACACGGAGATTCTAAGAGATACTGGTTATCATGTCATTGCTGACGCACAGAATCTGTTGCGCAACGATGATTTGATCGAGCGAAGTTTGGCCGCCAGTTTTGATATGCGAACAAGGGAGTTTATAGACTATTGGTATTTACCCACGACACAACGTGAATTGATGGCCCTTGCACTGGCGATTCAAAGCGTAGTTGATGTTCCTACGCGCCGGTTCTTAGAACTTACTTTCTCATCCATTATTATAACTAAGTCGGGTGGTGTTTCTAAGGCACGCGATTTGGCTCACAGCCGACCGCATTTTGATGCCACAAAGGTACCCAAAAACGCCCTTGATCAATTTTCGGTTCGCTTACGGAAAAATCTCATCAGCATAGCGCAACTCAAACCCGACGGTTTTATTGCAACTCCACTGGCAGGGGACGCACGGGTGATACCGCTCGCAGATAACACAGTGAACTTGGTTGTAACCTCGCCTCCGTATGCTAACGCGATAGATTACATGCGAGCTCACAAGTTTTCGCTCGTATGGCTTGGAGCAGCGATCGGAGATCTATCTCAATTGCGAGCAGAATATATCGGTTCAGAGCGTGTGGGACAAGTTCCTCTTGCTACCCTGCCAGAAAAACCCGAGAGGATCATAAGTCAGCTAACTGAACTTGATGGGAGTAAGGCAGCAATTCTGCGAAAGTACTATACGGAGATGCGGTCTGTGTTTCTTGAGATATTTCGAGTTCTTCGAGACAATTCGCCTGCTATTATAGTCGTGGGCACATCTACTATGCGCGGAATAGATGTAGAGACGCATACATGCCTAGCGGATATTGCTGCGGATATCGGGTTTGACGTAGTTGGGATTGCACAGCGTAAATTGGATCGCAATAAAAGGATGATGCCTGCGCGATTCGGGAGGAAAACCGATTCCATGATTGAACAGCGAATGCACGAGGAATACGTCATCGGGCTCTTGAAGCCAGGAATGAAACTCCTGTAGCTATGCGGCTAGACTCGTCAGGGGGAAACAATGAGCATTGCTGAATTGCGACGCGCTTACCATCGGAAGATTTGCGGCAAAATTCTGAGTGATAGGGACGGGGTATCGAATATCGCCGACAGAGGCAACAAGGCCAGTGTCGCCATAGCACGAGAGATCATCGGGCGCCTTGATTATGTGTTTGCTGAAACTGCCCCGTCGGGTCAGACTGCAGGTGATCTTTTTGAGCTCTTTACGAAAGAATTCCTGGCAGATTCGTTCGCGTTGCTTCACCATCTGCGCCCCGGCAAATGGTTTTTTTCTGTAAACCAGAGCATATCATTATTTGAACAATACGAGCATCTGGCCAATCTTGCGCAGGTGCTTCGCGAACAACCAGAACTTGCGGCAGCGTTGGGTGGTGACTATCTCGTTACCCCAGACATTATTGTGAGTCGGCAACCCGTAACTGATGCCGAGATTAATCACAATGAAGCTATCATAAGTGAGACCGACTCATATTGCCGGCTAACACCTCTCCGAGCAGGGAATCGCTCGGAAACGACCCTCATATTGCATGCCAGCATCTCCTGTAAGTGGACAATTCGCAGCGACCGTGCGCAGAACATTCGTACCGAAGGTCTCAATCTAATCCGTAATCGCAAGGGGCATACACCCCATGTTGCGGCTGTTACAGCCGAACCTTTACCTACTCGTCTGGCTTCTCTTGCTTTGGGAACGGGCGACCTCGATTGTGTCTATCATTTCGCGCTCTCAGAACTTCAGGAAGCGGTCACCGCGTTAGCCAACGAAGATCAGATGGACATCCTGACAACCATGATTAACGGTCGCCGGCTACGAGACATCAGCGATTTACCCATGGATTTGGCAATCTGAGGACAGCCCATGCCACTATCGTCGCTTTTATTGGCTCTCGACTACGGCGGCACCAAGCACACCGCCGCGCTGCTCGTGCCCGGCGAGCGCGCCTGGCTGGCTCACGGCCGCGTCTTTTCCCCGCCGGGCGCGGATGCGAATTACGATCAGGTCGCGATGCTGGGGCTGGCGCGCGGGTTGTTGGCGCAGAATCCCGGCCGGCTGGCCGCGATCGGGGTCAGCTTCGGCGGGCCGGTGGATGCGACGCGCGGATTGGTGCGGCTGTCACACCACGTGCCGGGCTGGGAGGAGACGCCGCTGGCTGAACGCCTGCAGGCCGAGCTGAGCGCGCCCGTTGCGGTAGATAACGACGCTAACGTCGCGGCGCTCGGCGAATGGACCTTTGGCGCGGGCCAGGGCTGCGCCAGCCTGCTCTATGTGACCGTCAGCACCGGGATCGGCGGCGGCTGGGTGCTGGGCGGCCGCATCTGGGGCGGGGCCGACGGCATGGCCGGCGAGATCGGCCACATCGTCGTGCGGCCCGGCGGCGTGCCCTGTGTGTGCGAGAAACGCGGCTGTCTGGAGGCCGAGGCGTGCGGCTGGGGCATCGCGGCAAAGGCGCGCGCGCGGTTGGCCGACGCAATACGCAATACGCAATACGAGGGGGCGCGCTTGTTGGCATTGGCCGGGGGGCGGCCAGAGGCGGTCACGGCGCAGATGGTGGCGCAGGCCGCGATGGATGGCGATCCGTTGGCCCAATCGCTGCGCGATGACGCGGCCGAGGCGCTCGGCATCGGGCTGGGGGGCGCGATCAACCTGATGAACCCCGAACGGATCGTCCTGGGGGGCGGCGTCACCAAGTCGGGCGACCGCTGGTGGCAGATCGTGCGCGACACAGCTCGCCATCACGCGCTGCCGCAGATGCGCGTCGAGATCGCGCCGGCCGCGCTGGGCGACGACGCGCCGCTGTGGGGCGCGGCCGCGCTGGCGCAGGTGTTATGATCTTTTGACAGGATGAACAGGATTCACAGGATTACCCTGTTCATCCTGTAAATCCTGTCCAAATCAGGGAACGTATGCTCGAAATCATCCATCCCGACATCATCCGTGGCCGTATCCGCCACGCGCTCTTCGACTTCGACGGCACCCTCTCGCTGATCCGTGAGGGCTGGCAGGGGGTGATGATCCCGCTGATGGTCGAATGGCTGCTCGACACCCCCGATCACGAGGACGAAGCCGCGATCACCGCGGTCGTCGCCGAGTTCGTCACCCGGCTCACCGGCAAACAGACGATCTACCAGATGATCCAACTGGCCGACGAGGTGGCGAAGCGCGGGGGCGCGCCGCGCGATCCCTTGGAATACAAACGCATCTATCTCGACCGGCTGTGGGCGCGCATCCAACACCGCGTGGCCGATCTCAAGGCGGGGCGGATTCCGCCCGATGAGCTGATGGTGCCGGGCGGCCGCGCCATGCTGGACGCGCTGGCCACGCGCGGGGTGCGCTGCTACCTGGCCTCTGGCACCGATGAGCCATACGTCCTGGACGAAGCGGCCGCGCTTCAGATTACCCCCTATTTCGCCGGCATCTACGGCGCGCGGGACGACTACAAGAGCTTCTCGAAGAAGCTCCTGATCGAGCGCATCATCGCCGAGAATCATCTCGCCGGGCCGGAGTTCGTGGCGTTCGGCGATGGCTTCGTCGAGATCGAAGACTCGAAGCATGTCGGCGGCATCGCCGTGGGCGTCGCCTCCGATGAAGTCAACCGGACCGGTATTGACGCCTGGAAGCGCAACCGCCTGATCGCGGCCGGCGCCGACCTGATCGTGCCCGATTTTCGGGAGCATGCGGCGTTGGCGGCGTATTTGTTTGCCGAGTAGCTCCAAGGAGGAACCATGCCCTACCCCATGTTCGACCGTTCCCGTCTGCAACTCAAACCGTTGGCCGAGCGCGTCCACGATATGACGCTGGCCGATGTGCTGCCGCTGGATGCCCCCGGCGAGCCGTTCGAGCACCTGGTCTTGCCGATCATCGCGCAGCGGATGCTTGCCGCGCGGCAGGCGGGCGCGCCGGTGATCGTGCTGATGGGCGCGCACGTGATCAAGAGCGGGCTGTCGCGCTTCGTCATTGATCTGATGGAGCGCGGCATCATCACGCACATCGGCATGAACGGCGCGGGGCCGATCCACGACTTCGAGCTGGCGCTGATCGGCGCGACCACCGAGAGCGTGGCGCGCTATATCCGCGAGGGGCAGTTCGGTCTGTGGCAAGAGACCGGTTGGATCAATGAGATCGTGGCCGCCGGCGCCCGCGAGGGGCTAGGCTACGGGGAAGCGCTGGGGAAGGCGATTTGCGAATCAACGAATCAGCGAATCAACGAATCAGCGAATCAAGAGGCCGCCACTCGCCATTCGCCCATTCGCTCATTCGCTCATTCGGATGTCAGCATCCTCGCAACCGGCTACCGCCTGCGCGTGCCGGTCACGGTGCACATCGGGCTGGGCTACGACATCATCCACGAGCACCCGAACTGCGACGCGGCCGCGCTGGGGGCAGCATCCTACCGCGACTTCCTGATCTTTACTGAGGCGATTACGCGGCTGCAAGGGGGCGTCTTCCTGAACTTCGGCACCGCGGTGATGGGGCCGGAGGTCTATCTGAAGGCGCTGGCGATGGCGCGCAACGTCGCGGCGCAGGAGGGCCGGCAGATCAACAAGTTCACGACCGCGGTCTTCGACCTGCTGGATCTCGGCCCCGACCTCGACCACGAGGCGCCCAAGACCGACGCTCGTTACTACTACCGGCCATACAAGACGATCCTGGTGCGCACGGTGGCGGATGGCGGCGAGAGCTTTTACGTGCGCGGGGGACATCGCGGGACGATCCCGGCGCTGCACCAGTTGTTGACGTAAATACCGTTGACTTATCACGCCGCCAGGGTGTAATGAGCACTGCGGCGCCAATGTGTGGAGGCCGCAACAGTGAAAGGGATGTGGCGCGGAGAGTGATATATGGTGCAGACGATTGAAGGGATAACGGATCGGAACGGGAGACTGCGACTCCTTGAGGCAGTCACGCTTCCGAAGCGTAGACGCGTACTCATTACGATTCTCGATGATGAGCCATCAGATGAGATTGTTAGTGGCGCGTTGCTCAGTGACAGGACTTACGCACTCCTGGCTCTCAGGCGGTCTGCGACCGCCGTCGGGCCAGAGAAAGCGGCCCGTCCAGGCCAACGGCGCCGGTCGCAGACCGGCTGGGAGCATCTACTGCGTAACTCCTGTCAGTGAAGCGGCTTTGGCGCGCGACTGGGGTAGACCAGAGGAGGATGAAGTATGGTCACACTTGGGCCGGCTTCCGTCGTTGTGATACTCTTTCTCAGGATGAGCTTTTTACTATGAACTCAACTCGCCTCAACACCATCCTTTCCGCCTTCCCATCTCGCGCCGTCCTCGTCGTCGGCGATTTCTTCCTGGACAAATACCTGATCATCGAGCACAGCCTGGCCGAGATCTCCCTGGAGACCGGGCTGGAAGCGCATCAGGTGGTAGATGTCCGATGCAGCCCCGGCGCGGCGGGCACGGTGACGAACAATCTCCGGGCGATGGGCGTCAACGTGATGGCGCTCAGCGTGATCGGCGACGACGGCGAGGGGTTCGAGCTGCTGAAAGGCCTCGATGCGACCGGGGTGGATGTGGACGCGCTGGTCATCCGCGCTGACCGCTTCACGCCGACCTACACCAAGCCGATGCTGCGGGAGCGCGACGGCGCGCTGCGTGAACTCAACCGACTCGACATCAAGAACCGGACGAAGCTCCCGGAGCCGGCCGAAGATAAGCTGATCTCGGCGCTGCGCGGACTGCTGCCGCGCGTCCACGGCGTCATCATCGCCGACCAGGTCCCGGAGGCCGATTGCGGCGTGATCACCGAGCGGGTGCGCGAGGAGTTGTGCAGCCTGGCGCGGGCCTATCCCACGGTCGTCTTCGCCGCGGATTCGCGGGAACGCATCGGCCTGTTCGAGGATGTCATCCTGAAGCCGAACGAGCGAGAGGCGACGCGGGCGATCCATGGGCCGGACGCTGCGCCGCTCGACCGCGCCGGCGTGCTGGCGTGCGGCGCGGCGCTCTACCGCCGGGCCGGCCAGCCCGTCTTCCTGACCCTCGGCGCGGACGGCTTGATGGCGTTCCACCAGGACGGCCCGACTGCGCTCCCCGCGGCGAAGATCACCGGGCCGATTGACATCGTCGGCGCGGGAGATGCCACGATGGCGGGCATCGTCTCGGCCCTCTGTTCGGGCGCCACCGTGCCAGAGGCGGGCGAGATCGGCTGCCTGGCCGCGGGCGTGACGGTGCAGCAGATCGGGACGACCGGGACCGCGTCGCGGGAGCAGATCGCGCGGCTGAACGAACGATAGTGCGCACCAATGTTTACGGAATTTTGACAGGATGAACAGGATAGACAGGATTGTTTCGGTATGATAAATCCTGTGCATCCTGTAAATCCTGTCTGGTCTCAGCTTGTCCGAGTCAGGAGAAATTTATCATGTCTTTCCCGCGCGCCAGCGGCGTCCTGTGTCACCCCACATCCTTCTCAAGCCGCTACGGCATCGGCGATCTGGGCAAAGGCGCCTATGACTTTCTGGATTGGTTGGTCGTCGCAAAACAACAACTCTGGCAGGTGCTGCCGCTTGGCCCGACCGGCTATGGCGATTCCCCCTACCAATCCTTTTCGGCGTTCGCCGGCAACCCACTCCTGATCAGCCCGGATGGCCTGGCCCATGCGGGGTTGCTGCCATGGGAAACCCTGGCCGGCGCGCCCGCCTTTTCCGATCGCAGAGTGGATTTCGGCGCGGTGATCGAGTACAAGCAGCGTTTGTTCCGCCAGAGCTACGCGCATTTCCGGGCGCACGCCACGGCCGATCAACGCGCCGGCTTTGCCGACTTTCGGGGACGTAACGCCCTCTGGCTGCCCGATTTCGCCTTGTTCATGGCGGTCAAAGCGCATTTCGGCGGCGGGAGTTGGCACGGCTGGGCGCGCGATATCCTGGTGCGCTATCCACCTGCGTTGGATCATTACCGTCGCACATTGGCGGATGAAATCGCCTATCATGAATATCTCCAGTGGCAGTTTGCAGAACAATGGGGCAGCTTGAAGGCGCGTGCGACGGCCTTGGGCATCCAGATCATCGGCGACATCCCGATCTTCGTGGCTGAGGACAGCGCAGATGTGTGGAGCCGGCCCGAGCTGTTCTACCTGGATGAGGAGCGCAACCCGATCGTGATCGCCGGGGTGCCGCCCGACAACTTCTCAGCTACAGGCCAACGGTGGGGCAACCCGCACTATCGTTGGGATGTCATGGCGCAGAGCGGCTACCAGTGGTGGATCGAGCGCATCCGACACACCCTTGCCACGGTGGACATCGTCCGCATTGACCATTTTCGCGGCTTCGAGGCCGCGTGGGAAATCCCGGCGGATGAGCCGACCGCGATCAAGGGGCGCTGGGTCAAGGGGCCGGGCGGGGCGCTCTTCGAGGCGATCAACGCGGCGCTCGGCAAGCTGCCGATTATTGCCGAGGATTTGGGTGTCATCACGCCGGAAGTGGACGCGCTGCGTACGCAGTTCAACTTCCCCGGCATGAAGATCCTCCAGTTCGGCTTTGCGCTGGATAACAACCCGAAGTATCTGCCGCACACCTTCGACAAGGACTACATCGTCTATCCCGGCACGCACGATAACAACACGGTGATCGGCTGGTTCAACGAGGCGATCCGCACGGGGCCAGAAAAGTGGAACTGCCTGCGCTATCTGGGGATAGCACGCCCCGTTTTTCCGGGCGCTGACGGCCATGACTTGGCGTGGGATTTCATCCGCCTGGCCTGGAGCTCGGTCGCCAACCAGGCCGTCGCCTGCCTGCAGGACGTGCTGAGCCTGGGCAACGAAGCGCGCATGAACTTCCCCAGCACGGCCAGCGGCAACTGGCAATGGCGCTACACCCCGGAGATGCTGACCGACGCCTTGGCCGCCCGGCTGCGGGAGCTGACGGAGATTTATGATCGGGCGGCGGTGAATATGAAGAAAGATGGTGAACCCGCGCCGAAACCGTGCTGACCGGCGCAAGGTTAGTCGACTTTTGCCCTCGCGAGGAAGCCAGCTTGCAGAAAACTGTCCGTCTCCCGCGTAGAATGCCTCTGTAGTCGCCGATACGTACATCCCATCCGGCCGCGTTTGATTACGAAAGGCATTGCCATGTCAACCCGCACCTTTTCCACGCCCGCCAAACTGAAAGACGCGTTGGGCGAGCAACAGTATATCGCCAACGACGAGATCGCCACGATCATGTATCTGAGCCAGCAACTCGGCAAGCCGCTGCTGACCGAAGGCCCGGCCGGCGTCGGCAAGACGGAGCTGGCGAAGGCGATCGCCGGCGCGACCGGCCGCGAGCTGATCCGACTGCAATGCTACGAGGGGCTGGATGAAACCAAGGCGCTCTACGAGTGGGAATACGCCAAGCAACTGCTCTACACGCAGTTGTTGCGCGACAAGCTGCAGGAGACCCTAGCGGGCGCGACCGGCCTGGCCGCGGCCGCCGACCGCCTGGCCGCCGAGGAAGATGTCTTTTTCTCGATGCGTTTCCTGCTCCAGCGCCCCCTGCTCAAGGCCATCCTGAGTAAAGAGCCGACCGTCCTGCTGATTGACGAGATTGACCGTGCGGACGCCGAGTTCGAGGCGTTCTTGCTGGAGGTCCTGAGCGATTTCCAGGTCAGCGTGCCGGAGCTGGGGACATTGACCGCCGTGCATCGGCCGCTAGTGGTGCTGACTAGCAACAACACCCGCGAGTTGAGCGAGGCGCTCAAACGCCGCTGCCTGTACCTGTTCATTGACTACCCCACGGTGGATCAAGAACTAGCGATGGTGCGCCTGAAAGTGCCGGAGCTGGCGCCCAGGCTGGCGCGGCAGGCCGTCGAGTTGGTGCACCGCCTGCGCGCCATGGACCTGCGGAAGTCTCCCAGCATCAGCGAGACGCTCGACTGGGCGAAGGCGCTGGTCACGCTCAACGCCCGACAACTCGATCAGCAAACCCTGGAAACGACCCTGAGCGTCCTGCTGAAGCACGAGAGCGACCTGCAGCGGGTCGAGGGCGAACTGACGCGCACCGAGCCAGACATCGAATCACGCCCGCCGCGTCGCCCGCGGCTCGACGACGATGACGATTTTGCCCGCTACCGAAGAAACAACTGAGGGGTGCCGTCATGGAAGACCGCATCGTCAAATTCATCTCTGCGCTGCGCGGAGGCGGCGTCCGGGTCAGCCTGGCGGAGAGCGCCGACGCTTTCCGGGCGATCCAGGAGTTGGGCATCCAAGATCGCGAGCGGTTCCGGCTGGCCTTGCGCGCCACACTCGTGAAAGACGCCGGCGACATCCCGACCTTCGAGGAGCTGTTTCCGCTCTTCTTCAGCTCGGGCGAAGCGCCGCCCCTGCTGAACCTGGCGCAGGACCTCAGCCCCGACGAGGCTGGCATGATCGCGGAGGCGCTGCGGCAGTTCAGCCGCAAGCTGCGCGAGATGCTCGAGAAGTTGCTCCGCGGGGAGTCCCTCAGCCAGCAAGAACTGGATCAGCTCGGCCAGATGGTGGGGCTGAACCGGGCCGACGACCTGCGCCAGCGCGAATGGCTGGCGCGACGTATGGCCCAGGCGCTCCGCTTCCGCGAGGTGCAAGAGGCGCTCCGCCAGCTCATGGAGTTGCTGGCGCAGATGGGGATGAACAAGCAGCGCCTCGACCAGTTGCGCCAACTCCTCCAGGCCAACCAACAGGCCCTCCTGGAGCAGTTGCGGCAGCACGCCGGTCAACGCATCGCCGAGAACCTGGCCCAACGCCGGCCCGACCAGGGAATTGATGACCTGCTCAATCGGCCGTTCAACGCGCTTTCGGATCAGGACATGGAGCGGCTGCGCAAGGAAATCCGCCGGCTGGCGGCCCTGCTGCGCAGCCGGATCGCCCTGCGCCAGAAGCGCGCCAAGACCGGCCAGCTCGATGCCAAAGCCACGATCCGCGCCAACTTGAAGCATGGCAGCGTGCCCATCGAGATCGTGCACCGTGACCGGACCCTCAAACCCAAGCTGATAGTGATCTGCGACATCAGCACCTCCATGCGCTACTGCTCGGAGCTGATGCTCAGCCTGGTCTACTGCTTGCAGGATCAGATCAGCAAAACCCACGCATTTGCCTTCATAGACCATCTGGAGTATATCTCGCCGGATTTCGCCGGCCGGGCGCCCAACGAGGCGGTCGCCGGCGTGCTGGCGCGGATGCCGTCGGGGCACTATAACACCGACCTGGGGTTCAGCCTGGAGCAGTTCAGCCGCAGCTTCCTGGATACCATGGACAGTCGCACGACCTTCATCGTGGTGGGGGATGGCCGCAATAACTACAACGATCCGCGGCTGGACATCTTCAGCACGCTGGCGCGGCGAAGCCACCGCACAATCTGGCTCAACCCGGAAGCGCCGATGCTGTGGGCCACGGGTGACAGCGACATGCTGAAGTACGCGCCGCTGTGCCACACGATCTTGCAGGTCGGCACGCTGGCCGAGCTGACCGCGGCGGTGGACAGGTTCTTGATACAACGTTGATTGGAGGCGCCATGCGCATCACGTTTCACGGGGCCGCGCAAGAAGTAACCGGCTCGATGCATCTGATCGAGGTCAACGGCCAGCGCATCTTGCTCGATTGCGGGATGTATCAGGGCCGGCGGGCCGAGGCCTACGAGCGGAATCTGCACTTCCCGTTCGACCCGCGGAGCATCACGGCTGTCGTGCTCAGCCACGCGCACATTGACCATTCGGGCAACCTCCCCAACCTGGTCAAGCAGGGCTTCGCCGGCCACATCTGGTGCACGGCCGCCACGCGCAACCTGTGCACCTACATGCTGCTCGATAGCGGCCACATTCAGGAGAGCGATGTCGAGTACCTGAACAAGAAGAAGGCGCGCCAGGGCGAGCCGTTGATCGAGCCGCTCTACACCCGCGCCGATGCTCAGGCCAGCCTCGGCCAATTCATCGGCGCCAGCTATCACCGCCCCGTGTCGGTGGCCGATGGCGTGCAAGCCACCTTTTACTACGCCGGGCACATCCTGGGCTCGACGAGCGTGGCGCTCGACATCTGCGACCGCGAGACCGGGAAGGATTGGCGGGTGGTCTTCAGCGGAGATGTCGGCCGGGCCGAAATCCCGATCGTGAAATCGCCCGACCGGCTGGAGTCGGCGGACATCCTCATCATGGAAAGCACCTATGGCAACCGGCTCCACGGCTCATACGAGGACGCGCACAAGAAGCTGCGCGGCGTTGTGCGCGACACGGTGCGCCGCCGCGGCCGGGTGATCATCCCCGCGTTCGCGGTGGGCCGCACCCAGGAGATCGTTTTTGCGCTCAACGCGTTGGAGGCTGATGGCGACATCCCGCCCATCCCGGTCTTTGTGGATAGCCCCCTGGCGGTAAGCGCGACTGAAGTGTTCAGGATGCACCCCGAGGAGTGGGACGAAGTTGTGCGGGCGTTTCTCGTAGAGGAGCGCCGGCCCAACCCGTTCGACTCGCGCCAGATCGAGTATGTGCGTGACGCCACGCGCAGCAAGCAGTTGAACTACCTGACGCAGCCGGCCATCATCATCAGCGCCAGCGGCATGGCAGAAAACGGGCGGATCCTGCACCATCTAAAGAATACTATCGAGGATGCGGATAATACGATCCTGTTCGTGGGGTATCAGGCGGAAAACACCCTGGGCCGGCGCATCGCGGATCGTGAAAGTCCGGTGAAGATCCTGGGCGAGGAATTCCGGGTGCGGGCGCAGGTCGTCTCCCTGGACGGCTTCAGCGCGCACGCCGATCAAGCCGAGCTGCTGACCTGGGCGCGCTCCTTCAATCGCAAGCAACTCAAGCGGGCCTTCCTGGTGCATGGCGAGCCGGCCGCCCAGTCCATCCTGGCGGATAAACTGGAGACTGAAGGGATGGCAAGCGTGACGATCCCTCAACGGGAACAGAGTTTTGAATGGTGAGTGATGAATGATGAACAGTTCGCGTGGTCACGCGATGCTGCATTCATCATTCATCGTTCTGCACGCATCATTGTTCCACTGGGGTCAGCCACCGATCCCCTTCTTCCCCTTCAGCCGCCCACCCTTTGACCTCTGCACCTTCCAATTGCCACCACAAATAGCCATCCTGGCGCACCGGGCCGCCGCGCACGGTGAACAACGTCCCGATCAAGGCGCGCGCCACCGGCGCGCTGCTCGTGCCGGCCGCCTCGCGCAGGGTGAGCATCTTGCCCTCTTGCGTTGTGACCTGCACGCGATCGCCCAGCCGCACCGCGCGGTTGACGAGCTTGCCGCCGCCGGTCGCCGCGCCGCTGCCTTTTTCGGGTGATAGCCACGGATCATCCCTGGTGCCGGCGGCTACCCAACCGACGTTACCCAAGCCATCATCCACCAGCCACCACGTGTAACCCTCGGCATTAGTCGGTCCATCCTTGATGCTGACCGTGGTCTCCGGGTTGAGCCGGCCGACGAGCCTGGCCGCGGAGCTAGGCTTATCGCGCATGTTGACGCCCCCGCTCGCCGACACCCGGGCCGACTTGCCAGGCGCCAAGCCCGCGACCGGCGTCGGCGTGACGGATGGGGTCGCGGTCGGCGGTCGCGTGGGCGCAATCGTGGCCGTGGCTGTCGGGGCCGGCGTGCGCGTTGCCACCGCGGCCGCGCGATTGACCTGCGGCGAGGGGGAGGCGGCCGGCGTCACCCGGATCTGGAAGCCGCCGCAGGCGAGCATGGCGGGCAGCACGAGCAGAAACGGCAGGAACAACCGCCAAAGCGCCGATCTTGCGTTCATTTTCTTCAACCTCTCCGTGTCCACGAAGCGGGGAGACTTCCGAAGTCTGCCCATTCTCACATGCTATCAGGCGCGCCGACGCCCATCAAGCCCAACACGCGCGCAAACACCGCCTTGGTCGCCGCGACCAGCCGCAATCGCGCGCATGACAACGCCGGCTCAACGCGCTCACCTGAAATCACCGGACAATCGCGGTAGAATTCGTGAAAGACCCGCGCCAGGTCTTTCGCATAGAAGGCCAGCGTATGAGGCGCGCAGGTCAGCGCGGCATTCTCGATCACCTCTTCAAGATCGAGCATCCGACGGAGCAAAGCCTGCTCGCGCTCGTGGACGAGCAACCCCAGATCGCCATCCGCCCACCGCTCGCGGGGGAAGCCACGCTCGCCGGCCTTGCGGAGGATGCCCGCCATCCGGGCGTGTCCGTACTGAACATAATAGACGGGATTCTCGTCATTTTGGGCGACCGCCAGGTTCAGGTCGAAATCCATCACCGCCTGGTTCGAGCGGGTCAGCAGCAGGAAGCGCACGGCGTCCGCCCCCACCTCATCCACCACCTCATCCACCGTGATGATGTCGCCCGACCGCTTGGAGAGCTTGACCTCCTGGCCGTCCCGGTAAAGCCGCACCAGATCGTACAAAACGATCGTCAGCCGGTTTGGGTCGAGGCCGAGCGCCTGCATCAGATGGGGCATCCGCCGCGCCTGGTTCTGATGATCCACGGCCCACACGTCAATGACGCGGTCGAAGCCGCGGCGGACGAACTTATCGTAGTGATAGGCGATGTCTGAGGCGTAGTAGCCGGGCTGGCCGCTCGACCGGATCACCACCTCGTCGCGATCCGAGCCGAACTGGCTGGTGAGCAGCCATTCGGCACCATCTCGCGCCGTCATCGCACCGGCCTCCCGCAATTTGCCCAGCACATAGTCGAAGGCGCCGCCCGGCTCGTAGAGGCTGCGCTCGGAATACCAGCGGTCGAAGTGGATGCCCAGCTTTTTGGCCGAAGCCCGGATGCCCGCCAGGATCTTCGCCAGGCCGATCCCGCTCAGCGCCGCGATGGCGTCTTCGGCAGACAGCGCCAGAAACCGATCCCCGTGCTCCGCCACGATCTCTTTAGCCATGTCCACCATGTACGCGCCCTGATAATGATGACTTTCCAAGGGCGCATCCTGGCCGAACTGCTGGCGGTAGCGCCGGTAGAGGGTCTCGGCGCAGGTGCGCATCTGCGTGCCGGCGTCGTTGATGTAGTACTCGCGCTGGACGACATAGCCCGCGGCCGCCATCACGTTCGCCAGCGCGTCGCCCAACACCGCGTTGCGCGCCGAGCCCATGTGCAACGGCCCGGTTGGGTTGGCGCTGATGAACTCGACCTGGCAGGTTTTGCCTGCGCCCAGGTTGACATCGCCATACCGCCCGTCCGCGGCCTCGATGGTCGCGACCTGTCCGGCCAGCCAGCGGCTTGCCAGCCGGAAATTGATGAAGCCCGGCGCAGCCGCCTCCACCGCGCCGATGAAACCAGCCGGCGGCATGTGCTTGACGATCGCCTGCGCGATGGCAAGCGGCGCCATGCGCGCGAGTCGCGCGCACTGCATCGCGACCGAAGTCGCGTAGTCTCCTTTGGTCGCATCTTTGGGCCGACTCACTTCGATCGCCGGCGGGTCGAAGGCCGGCAGCGCGCCGGCGGCTTGTGCGTTGTAAATGGCTTGTGCGACAAGCGCAACGATTTGGTTACGAGTCATGACAGATCTGAACTCCATTCCATGAGCTACGCATTAGGGCTGTTCATCCCATCGTTGATGAGGCCCGTCTAGCAAAATCGCTATCGAATTGAGAACATTACGGCCCAGGATACCCCAAGGCTGTTCAATCGCCAGGAGCTGACCTCGGAACTTCCTCCGACAGAAGATCAATTCCAGATGAACCGCTGACGATAGACTGGATGTACCGTCGAAACCAATCAATTCGTACTGCCTTTGCGGCGTAGCCTCCGCGGCCAAATGGTCAATTACCGCACGAGGTATCAGAGTAACATCGGCTCCAGAATCCAGGAGCATGGGTACATTGACCGATGCCGATCCGGTAAGCGGATTGCGGATTGTTACAAGTGCGAGTGGCACCGGTGGATCAAATCTCTCGATGTCATAGCGCGGCATTCGCAGGCTCCTCGACAATCTCCATCTGAAAATCTATGATGTCTTGTGGATGCTTTAAGCGCGGGCTAACGATTCGGGGTTGCGGAGAGGCCGTCTGCATCGGAACAACGACATAGACCCTCGCATTTTCCGGTAATCTGAGGTCTGCGGGCAGCCGAACCATGCCATGATGGACAACGCCTTCTACTGCGACGACACTCATCTTGTACCTCCAAACACTGGTTCCACCGGCTCCATCTCATACCAATTCGGCCCGGCCTCCACATCCACCCTGAGCGCGGCCTTGAGATCATACGCGCCGGTCATCGTCTCTCGCACCAATTGGCTGACCGCGGTCAACTCCGCTGACGGAACTTCCAGCACCAGCTCGTCGTGCACCTGGAGGATCATACGCGAACGATAGCCGCCTTCGATCAATGCGCGGTGGAGGTGGATCATCGCGATCTTGATGATATCGGCCGCCGTCCCCTGGATCGGGTGGTTGATGGCCGCGCGCTCGGCCGCCTGGCGGATGTTGTACGCCTGTTGGGTGTTGGCCGTGGTCTTCAGCACCGGGAAGTAGCGCCGCCGGCCCAGGAGCGTCTCGACGTAACCCTGCTCGCGGGCCAACGCCTTGGTTTCTTCGATATAGCGTTTCACGCCCGGATAAGTGGCGAAGTAGCGTTGCATGAATTGATCCGCCTCGCCCCGGCTCAGCCCGGTGCGCTGCGCCAGCCCGAACGCCGTGACCCCATACGAGGTCGCAAAATTCATCATCTTGGCGACCGCGCGCTGCTCCTTCGTCACCTGGCTCAGCGGGACGCCGTACACTTTGGCCGCCGCGCTGGCGTGGATGTCCTCTCCGCGGGCGAAGGCGGCCAGCAGATACTCATCCCCCGAGATGTGCGCCAGGATGCGCAGCTCGACCTGGGAATAGTCGGCCGAGAGGAGCAGATTGCCCGGTTCCGCCACGAACGCCCGGCGGATCTCCCGGCCGATTTCTGTGCGTACAGGGATGTTTTGCAGGTTCGGGTTGGTCGAGCTGAGCCGGCCCGTCTCCACGCCGGTCTGGTTGAAGGAGGTATGCACGCGGCCGGTGCGCCCGTTCACCATTGCCGGCAGCGCGTCCACGTAGGTGCTGAGCAGCTTGCTGAGTTGGCGTTGTTCCAGGATCAGGTTCACGATCTCGTGCTTGCCGCGCAGGCCCTCCAGAACATCGGCGGCGGTGGAATAAGTCCCCGCCTGCGTCTTCTTCAACCCCTCGGCCGGCAGGCTCAGTTTCCCGAACAGCACATCGGAAAGCTGCTGCGTCGAGTTGATGTTGAAGGCGTAGCCGGCGATCTGCTGGATCTCCATCTCCAGTTGGCGCAGCCGCGCGGTCAACTCGACCGACATCTGCTGCAAAACGCCCACGTCGAGCTTGACTCCGGCCGCTTCCATGTCGGCCAGCACCGGGACGAGGGGCATTTCGAGATCGTGGAACAGCGACGCCAACCCCTTCTGCGCCAGTTCGGGCAGCAAAACATCGGCCAGCCGCAACGTCATGACGGCGTCCGCGCCGGCGTAGGCCGCGGCCGTTGCCGCGGGCACACGATCCATGGTGATCTGGGCCTTGCCCGTGCCGATCAGATCGGCGATGGGGGTCATCTCGGCGCGGAGCCGCGTCCAGGCCAGATCCTTCAACCCCAGGCCGCGGCTGCCCGGATCAATCAGCCAGGCCGCGATCATCGTATCCATCAGGCCGTGTCCTGCGACCGCAGGGCCGCTCACGACGCGCAGCCCGTTGCGGGCCAGGATGGTGAGATCGTAGCTGGCGTTGTGCGCCACTTTGGTGATCTTCGGATCGGCCAGGGCCGGCTGCAACGCCTCTCGCACCGTCTCCCACGGCAGGCCGGCCGTATCCGCATGGCGAAGCGGGATGTAGGCCGCCTGATGCGCCTCACGGCCCCACGCCACGGCCAGCCCCACCAGATCGGCCTGCTGTGGGTCAATCCCGGTGGTCTCGGTGTCGAACGCGATCATGGTCGCGGTCGCCAACTGCTCGGCGACCTCGACCAGCGCGGGCGGGGTGGCGACCAGCATCGCGTCGGCGTGCGGCGTGGGCACAGCCGCGGCCTCTGTTGTGTCGAGCGCAAACAACGCCATCTGCTCCCCAGCCTCTTGCGCTGCGCTTTCTCCCCGCTCGATTTCTTTGTCTCCCTGTTTCCTTGTTTCCTCACCCACCTGCGGCGCCGGCAACTTCTCGACCAGCGAGCGAAACGCCAGGTCTTGGAACAGAGCGACGGCCCTGGCTCGATCGTAGTCGCGCGTGCGACACGCGGGCAAATCGAGCTGCACCGGCGCATCGGTGATGATGCGGCCCAACTTGAAGCTCAGTTCGGCGTCGGCCTGGCCCGCAGTCAGGGCGTTCCTGGCCCGGTCGGGCTTGACTTCATCCAGGCGCGCGTACAGGTTCGCCAGCGAGCCGTATTTCTGGAGCAGGTCGGCCGCGCCCTTCTCGCCGATGCCACGCACCCCAGGGATGTTGTCCGACTTATCGCCCACCAGCGCCTTGTAATCCACCAGTTGATCGGGGCGCAGTCCATATCTCTCCTGCACGCCGGCCGGATCGTAGATGATCGTATCGGAGAACTGGCGGCCCGAAGTCAAAACATGGATGCGCTCATCTACCACCTGCAAAATATCGCGATCGCCGGTGACGATCAGGCTGTCCACCCCTTGCGCGCTGGCCTGGCGAGCCAAAGTCGCCAGCACATCGTCGGCCTCGAATCCCTCCGCAGTGAAAATCGGGATGTTGAGCGTTTCCACCACCTGCTTGATCCGCTCGACCTGCGTCCGCAGTTCGTCCGGCATCCGCTCGCGATGCCCTTTGTAGCCGTCGAACATCGCGTGCCGGAAGGTTTTGCCGATGTCGAACGCGACCGCGACATACTCCGGCTGCTGCTCGCGCAGCACGTTGAGCAGCATGGAAGTGAAGCCGAACACCGCGTTGGTCAGCTCCCCATCCGGCGCAGTCAGCGACAGCGGGATCGCGTGGAATGCGCGGAAGGCCAGGCTGTGGCCGTCAATCAGGACGAGGGTCGGGTTGGGCATACGGATCTCTTTTGGCTAATTCTCGATAACTTCCGCATAACGTTGCAGACCGTTTAGCAACAGTTTAAGCTGTTTAGTGCATTACGACCGAGAACTATCTCGCGTCCTCGCTCGTCGCCGATGACTTCGACGCTGGGCAAGCGTAAGCCAGCTATTTCGATGTCCACTGCGAATATCGCGACAGCACGCCGTTCCCCCCACCGACTTCGGATATGCGCCTCCGCAACCAGGGGCGCAGCGATTTCATCACGCAATGACAGTGGTACCAGGGTTGCATCAGCGCCTGTATCAAGGATCGCTGGAAATAACTCCAGAGATAGCTCCTCAGTCGGATAACCCAGGCGCACGGAAAGCACCGGCATAGGTGGATTGTACTCCGCCGCATATGCTTGTTTCATTCTGTCTCGTAGTCCAAACAGGGGCTGCGAAAGACCAACGTGCGCTCGGGATTGATCTCGACGCGCCGCACCAATACCGGCTGCCGACCAAAACGCTTCCTGACGCGTTCGTGCAACGTTGAGAAGTCTGAGCCATGGTCTACTAGCTTGCCGTCATGGATTGCCACGTATTGTCCGAGGTAATCGTCAATAAGGTCGGCATGCATCGCTCTGTAAGCTGCCGACTCTCGGGAAATCGTTATCCATTCCAGCAGACGTGAAGGATGCTGCTCGGCGGCTTCATACGTTCGATCCGCAAAATACCCAGAAGGGAAAGCCTCAGGAAAAATCACCAGGACCGGCGATTGTTGAATTGGCGGATGCGGTTCCAAAAATTTTAGCACGCCGTTCTCACAAACCGCTTTTACAGCGATCATAGTCCTTAACTCCTGTCGAAAGGCTGAAGGGCCTGGCTACTTTTTCCAGTTATACGACCGTACTTTGACCCTGCCTTGATTAACCAGCGCAGTGAGTTGCGGCTGTTCCCGCGCCGAGGCGGTCAGTCGCGTCGTGCGGCCGGCGTCCAGGCGCAGCCGACCGCTGTCCAGGTCCAGCAGGATGTTCTCGCCAGTCGTGTTCGTGACCTCGATGACGTCCGATGGTTTCCAGGTGAAAGGTCGCTGATTCGCCATCACATTTTCTCCCTGTCTCAGATTTCCCGCATTTTACCCCGACCGGGCCGGAAAGTCAACGCGACGCACAGGGGGGCGATTACCGCTCCGGCGGCCCCTCTGGTATAATCGAGGTATCCTGATCCCGGCCCATGGGGCGCTCAGCATGTCCGACGATTTCGTTCATCTGCACCTGCATTCCGAATACTCCCTCCTCGACGGCATGGGCTGCACCGCGGCGATGGCCAGGCGCGCCGCCGAGTTGGGGCAGCCCGCCCTCGCGCTGACGGACCACGGCGTGATGCACGGCGCCATCGAGTTTGCACGCGCCTGCAAGAAGGAGGGGATCAAGCCGATCCTGGGGGTCGAGGCCTATCTGACGCAGTTCGGCCGGCCGATGACGGGCCGCGACAGCGAGTTGGACAAGGAGCGCTATCATCTCCTTCTGCTGGCCGAAAACATCACCGGTTATCGCAACCTGCTCAAGCTGTGCTCCGATGCGCAGTTCGACGGTTATTACTACAAGCCGCGCATTGACGCGGAGTACCTGGCCGCGCACAAAGAGGGGATCATCTGCCTCTCTGGCTGCCTGGCCGCCGAGTTGCCGACCCTGCTGCAAAACGGGCAAGAAGCGAAGGCGCTGGAGCGGCTGCACTGGTATCGCGACCTCTTTGGGCCGGAACGCTGGTATGTGGAGTTCCAGGAGCACGATATCGCCGAATTGACCCAGATCAACAAACAGCTTTTCGCCTTTGCGCGCCAATACGATATGCCGATGGTCGTGACGAACGATGCGCATTATGTCTACGAGCAGGATGCCGATCCTCACGATGTACTGCTGTGCGTGCAGACTAGCGCACTCCTGAGCGACCCCAAGCGGCTCCGCTACGACGGCACGTCCTTTTTCCTGAAACGCCTGGATCAGATGCGGCAGACCTTCCTGCCGGTGATTGACCTGCCGGAGAGCGCCTTCACCAACACGCTGAAGATCGCGGAGATGTGTCACGCCGACCCGGAGGATGACGCCTACCACCTGCCCGACATCGCCATCCCCGACGGGTTCACCTATCAGACCTACCTGCGCCACCTGACTACCGAGGGACTGCGCTGGCGCTATGGGGATCGCGTCGACGATCCTGAAATTCAGGCGCGCATGGAGCACGAGCTTAAGATCATCCACGAGATGGGGTTCGATGTCTACTTCCTCATCGTGTGGGATCTGTGCATGTACGCCCAGCGCCGCGGCATCTGGTGGAACGTGCGCGGATCGGGGGCCGGCTCGATCGTGGCCTACGCTATCGGCGTCACGAACCTCGATCCGCTGCGCAACAAGCTGATCTTCGAGCGGTTCCTCAATCCGGGCCGCGTCACCATGCCCGATTTCGACCTGGATTTCCCGGATGACCAACGCGAAGAGTTGATCCGCTACACCGTGGACAAATACGGCAGCCATCGCGTGGCGCAGATCGTCACCTTCGGCCGGATGAAGGCGCGCGCCGCCGTGCGCGACGTCGGCCGCGCGATGGCGATTGATCTCAGCGAGGTAGACAACATCGCCAAGCTGATCCCGGCTATCCCCGGCAAACCGGTCACAATTAAAGAGGTGTTGACCGAAGGCCACGAGTTCTACTCGACCGACCTGAAACGACGATATGATGAAGACGAACAAATCCGCAAGCTGCTTGACACCGGCAGCCAGCTCGAGGGCGTGGCGCGCCATTCGTCCATCCACGCGGCGGCCGTCATCATTGCGGACAAGGAACTGACCTACTACACCCCGCTGATGCGGCCGCCCAAATCAGCGATCACCGAGACGGTCACGCAATATGAGTTCCCGATCCTGGAATCCATCGGCCTGCTGAAGGTGGACTTCCTGGGTCTGGCGACCCTGACCCTGATGCGCGAATGCACGCGGCTGATCAAAGAGCGGCACGGCATCGAGTACACGCTGCACAACCTGCCGATTGACGATCCGAAGATCTACGAGCTACTGACGGCCGGCGACGTCCTTGGCGTGTTCCAGGTCGAAGGTCAGGGAATGAGGCATTGTCTCATGGATATGCGCCCTACCGAGTTCGATCACATCACCGCCACCATTTCCCTCTACCGCCCCGGCCCGATGGAGTTCATCCCGGATTTCATCGCCTGTCTGCACGGCGAGAAGGAGCCACAATACGTCCATCCGATTCTGCAACCAATATTGGCGGAAACAATGGGAGTATGCACCTATCAGGAGCAAGTGATCCAGATCCTTGCCGACATCGCCGGCTACACCCCCGGCGAGGCCGACCTGGTGCGTCGCGGCATCAGCAAGAAATCGAAGAAGACACTGGACGAGCACCGCGAGATCTTCGCCAAAGGTTCGGCGCAGAAATCGGGCCTGACTCGCGAGGAGGCGGACGCGATCTGGGACGCGCTGATGGGCTTCGCCCGCTACGGCTTCAACCGCGCTCACGCCGCCGATTACGCCGTCATCGTGGCGCAGACCGCGTACCTCAAGGCGTATTACCCGGTCGAATATATGGCCGCGCTGCTGACGGTCGAGCGGCACAACACCGAAAAGGTCGGCGCGCTGATCGCCGAGTGCCGGCGCATGGGCATCGAGGTGTTGCCGCCCAATGTGAGCGTCAGCGGGCATCACTTCACGATCGAGCAATTGCCTCCGCCGCGGCCGATGCCGCATCGCACAACTGCGTTCCCCTTCCCCGTGCCCGACCGCGCCGCGATCCGCATGGGCCTGGATGCGATCAAGAACGTGGGCGAAGGGCCGGTGGATGCCATCCTGAACGCACGCGGCGCGCAGCGGTTTGCGTCCCTGGCCGACTTCGCCGACCGGGTGGATCTGCGTCAGGTCAACCGCCGCGGCCTGGAATATCTGATCAAGGTCGGCGCGCTGGACGATTTCGGCGAGCGCGGCCAACTGCTGGCCGGCATGGATCAGATCATGTCGGCGAGCGAGGTGACGCACACCGCGCGCGAGGTGGGGCAGCTCACTCTCTTTGGCGGCGCGGATCGCGAGAGCGCGGAAGAGCTGTTGGCAGCGTTGCCGGCCGCGGCAAAGGCCAACCCCAAGGAAGCCCTGGACTGGGAAAAGGAGCTGGTAGGCGTGTACGTGTCGAGCCATCCACTGCAAACCATGACCGTAGACCTGCAAAACGTCATCACCCATGCGTCGGTCGAGATCACCGAGGAGCTGGCCGGCCGGGCCGTCGTCGTGGCCGGCATGATCGCCGACGTGCGCCAGATCACCACCAAGAAGGGCGAGGCGATGGCGTTCATCCGGCTGGAAGACCTGCAGGGCACGATTGATGTCACCGTCTTCCCGCGCCTCTATGCGGACCAGAAGCCGCTCTTTGCCTTGGATAAGATCATCATTGTCGCGGGTAAGGCCGATGTTCGTAACGGCCGCGTCAGCGTGGTCGCTGATACGGTACGCGACTACGTGGCGGGGATGAAGGTGATCGAGGACACCAGCTCGGTCGCCTATCGCTTCCGCAACGGCGCCGCGGCCGAGCCGGCCCGGCCGCAGGTCAGAGAGCGGCCGGCCGCCGCCAGCTATGCGGCGCCCACGCGCGCCTACGCGCCGTCGCCCGATCCGATGGATGACGACGAAGAGGACGGCGCCTATTTCGGCGACGATAATCCGTTCAGCGCGGAGGAACCGGAGTGGATGACGGAGACGGAGACAGGGAGACAAGGTGACAAGGAGACTGGGAGACAGGGTGACAGGGTGACAAGGGAGCCGCCGACAGCGCCCCTTGTGACGCCGGCGCCATCTCAGCCGCCTGTGCGCCAGGAGCTGCAGCGCGAGCAAGACGCGCCTGCCCGTCCATCACCAGGGGGTGCGCCGCAAAAGGTCGCCGCGCCGCCGGCCGTGCCCGCGCAACCGGTCGCAGCAGCCGGCGCGGCCAGGGCCGCCCAGTCGCAACCTGCCCCCGCTAGCCGGTCGCCCGAAGCCGCAGCGCCGATGCGCGCGGCCGCAGGCGCGCCATCTCAACCGACAACGCCCAGCGGCGATCTGACGAAGACGCTCCCGTCGCCTGCTGCGCCGCCCAAGCCCAAGACGGTGCACATCACCTTCCGCCGCAGCGCCAGCCTCGAGGGCGACCGCAAGCGCCTGGCCGAGATTGTGAACGTCTTGTCGAAGTTTACGGGCGAGGATCGTTTCGCGGTCATTGTCGAGGCCAACGGTTCGGCGCGCTGGCAACTTGATTTCCCGAACAATCGGACCAGGGTGTGCAAAGAATTGCAGGCGGAGTTAGCACAGCGGCTGCCGGCGGGGGCATGGCAAGTGGAGGGGTGATTGTGGCGCGCAGGATTTTGACACCCCGCGCGCTTTATGATAGACTGCGCTCAAATGCAAGGGGAGCCAGGGGCGCCTGGCTGAGAGGTTGGCCGAGTTTGCCAACGACCCTCGAACCTGACGGGTAATGCCGGCGTAGGGATGCAGCGAAGTGCAGCATTAGGCGACCCTGTCGGGTCGCCTTTTTTGTTGATCGGAGGCGGTTGTGCGCCTTTTCCTTGTGGCGGGCAGCCCAACAACGCAGAAGCCGGCGGCGCTGGCGCCCGGCCCGGCCGATCGGGTGATCGCCGCGGACTACGGCGCGCATCACGCGCTGGCCTGGGGCTGGCCGATCCACCTGCTGGTCGGCGATCTGGACTCGCTGCCCGCCGCCGACTTGCAGGCCGTCCAGGCGTTGGGCGTCCCGACGATCACTGCGCCGGCCGCCAAGGATGAGACCGATCTGGAGTTGGCGCTGGCGCACGCCCTGGCCGCGGGCGCGGGGGAGGTGATCCTTTGCGCTGCGCTGGGTGGCCGGGCCGATCATATGCTGGCGAACGTCTTCTTGCTGGCCCGGCCCGAGTTGGCCGGGATCCCGGCCGTGATCGCCGAGGGCGCGCAAACGGTGCGCCTCTTGCGCGGTCACGCCGCATCTGATGGAACGGCCGCGTGCTTGACCTTGTCGGGCGCGCCGGGGGATCTGCTGACCTTGTTGCCGCTGGCCGGCGACGCTGACGGCGTGACCACCGCCGGGCTGCGCTATCCCCTGGCCGATGAGCCGCTCATCTTTGCGCAGGCGCGCGGGGTCAGCAACGTGTTCGAAGCCGACGTGGCGCGGGTCTGGCTGCGCCATGGGCTGTTGCTGGTCATTCACACACAGAACGGCCTAGAGTTACTGCGAGATTCAGGAGGTAACAAATGATGTATCGGATGATCTCTCTACTGTTGATTGCTGGCGCGCTGTTGGCCGGCTGTGTCATGCCTGAGCTGACCCCCACGACCGCGCCGGCTGTGACCGCCACGAGCGGCGTGACGCCCATCATGTCTACGCCGACGGTGACGCTCGTCGCGCCCACGCCGGCTCCGACCAAGCCCCCGACCGCCGGCCGGGTCTTGACCATCATGACGCATGACAGCTTCGGCGTCAGCCAGCCGGCCGTGGACGCCTTCCAGTCTCGCTGCGGCTGCCAGGCGAAGTTCCTCAAGTCGGGCGACGCCGGCCTCGCGCTCAACAAAGCGATCTTGAGCAAGGGCAATCCGCTCGCCGACGTCTTCTACGGGGTGGACAACAGCTTCCTGAGCCGCGCGCTGGCCGCCGACATCTTCGAGCCGTATGCGTCGCCGGCTCTGAACGAGATCCCGGCCGAGTTGAAGCTCGACGGCAGCAACCGCTTGCTGCCGGTGGATTTCGGCTACGTCGTGCTCAACTACGACAAAAAGTACTTTGCAGACAATGGCATCGCCGTCCCGCAAACGCTGCGCGACCTGACCAAATCCCCCTACAGCGGATTGGTCGTCGTGGAGAATCCCGCGACTTCATCGCCGGGTATGTCCTTCCTGCTCACGACCGTCGCGGCCTTCGGCGAGACGGGCAGCTACACCTACCTCGACTTCTGGCGCGAGATGCGCAAGAACCAGGTTATGGTCGCCGACGGCTGGGATGACGCCTACTACAACCAGTTCAGCGGCGGCAGCGGCCAGGGGGATCGCCCGCTGGTGGTGAGCTACGCAACCAGCCCGGCGGCCGAAGTCCATTTCGCCGACCCGAAGCCGGCCGAATCGCCCACCGCCAACATCCTGCCGCCGGGCCAGACCTTCCGACAGATCGAGTTCGTGGGCATCCTGAAGGGCGCACAGAACGTTGACCTGGCACGGCAATGGGTGGATTTCATGCTCGACGAGCAGTTCCAGGCCGACATCCCGCTCCAGATGTGGGTCTACCCGGCCCGGACGGGCACGCCGTTGCCGGAGGTCTTCACCAAACACGCCCAGGTGCCGCCCCAGCCGGTCGCGATCACGCCGCAGCAGATCGAGGCCGGCCGCGAAGGTTGGCTGAAGGCCTGGACGGATGTTGTGCTGCGGTGACGAAGAGACAGGCGTCAGGAGTCAGTAAAATCTGACCCCTGACGCCTGCCTCCTGACCCCTGATCCCTGACCCCTGACACCTACCCATGAAACACCATTCCAACCTCCCCGCCGCGCTCTTCCTCCTCCCGCTCGCCTTCCTGACGATCTTCTTCTTCTACCCGTTGGGGATGGTGATCGCGCGGAGCTTCGCGCCGGATGGCCGGCTCGATCTGACTCCGCTGGCCGCGATCTGGGGCGAGGTCTATTTCCGGCGCGCGCTCTGGTTCACCACGTGGCAGGCGGCCGCATCCACCGCGCTGACGCTGGCGTTGGGACTGCCGGCGGCGTTCATCTTCGCCCGCTACCGCTTTCCCGGCAAGCGTGTCTTGCAGGCGCTCACCACCATCCCCTTCGTGCTGCCTGCGATGGTCGTCGCCGCGGCGTTCATGGCGCTGCTCGGCCCGCGCGGCTGGCTGAACGAGCTGCTGATGGCCGGCTTCGACCTGGCGCGGCCGCCCATCCGGCTCCAACAGACCATCTGGCTGATCCTGATCGCCCACGCGTTCTACAACACCTCGGTCGTCATCCGCCTGGTCGGCGGCTTTTGGGGGCACCTGGATAGCAAGCTGGCGGACGCTGCCCGGCTGCTCGGCGGCAACCGGCCGCGCGTCTTCTGGGAAATCACCCTGCCGCTGCTGCTGCCGGCCGTCATCGCGGCGGGACTGCTGGTTTTCATGTTCTGCTTCACGAGTTTTGGAGTGATCCTGCTCCTCGGTGGCGCTTCATTCGCTACGCTAGAGGTAGAGATCTACCGCCAGGCCATCACCCTCTTCCGTCTGCCCGAAGCAGCCGCGCTCAGCCTGGCGCAGATGGGTCTGACCTTCGTGATCATGGCGGTTTATGGCCGCGCCCAGGCGCGCGCCGCGATGCCGCTGGCCCTGCGTTCCGCCGAAGAGATCGCCCAACCGCCGATCACATCCCGCCAAAAGCTGGCAGTCGGGCTGACGGTGGTCGGCCTGCTGATCTTCCTGGCGCTGCCGCTCCTGTCGCTGGCCCTCAAGTCACTGGCGCCGGGCGACCCGCTGCGGTTTTACCGGGAGCTCTTCGTCAATCGCGCCAGCTCGATCTTCTATGTCCCGCCGGGGATCGCCATCCGCAACAGCGTGCTGTTTGCCTCACTCACGACCCTCCTGGCGCTCATCCTGGGCGCGCTGACCGCGACCGTGCTGGCGCGCAGCCATGGCATCATCAGCCGCTTGCTCGACCCGATCGTCTTGCTGCCGCTGGGCGCGTCCGCGGTGACGCTCGGTTTCGGCTACATCCTGGCGTTTGGCCGGCCGCCGCTCGACCTGCGGGCTTCCCCGGCGCTCGTCCCCCTGGCGCACACCCTGGTCGCCTTTCCGTTCGTCGTGCGCTCGGTGCTGCCGGCGCTGCGCGGGCTGAACCCCGCCTGGCAGGATTCGGCCGCGATGCTCGGCGCGTCGCCGTGGCGGGCCTGGCGCGAGATTGACCTGCCGATCATCAGCCGCGCGCTGCTCGTGGCCGCGGTTTTCGCGTTCACCGTCAGCATGGGGGAGTTCGGCGCCACCCTGCTGATCGCCCGGCCCGAATACCCGACCATGCCGGTAGCAATCTTCCGGCTCCTGGGCCAGCCGGGCGTGCTCAACTACGGCCAGGCGCTGGCGATGAGCACGCTTTTGATGCTGGTCTGCACGGCCGGCTTCATCCTGATCGAGCGGTTTCGGGCCGGCGAAGTCGGCGAATTCTGATTCCTGCCGCCTGACTCCTGATTCCTGACCACTGCTCCGAGGCCAGAATGCTGCTAGAAATCGAACATCTTTCCAAATCCTATCCTGGCCTGCCCGTGCTGCATGACGTGAGCCTGATGGCCGCGGATGGCGAGATCATGTGTCTGTTGGGGCCGAGCGGGTGCGGCAAGTCCACGCTGCTGCGGATCGTCGCGGGGCTGGAGACGCCCGACATCGGCCGGGTGATCTTCGACGGCCAGGAGATGGCGGGCGTGCCGCCGCACCGCCGCCGTTTCGGGCTGATGTTCCAGGACTATGCGCTCTTTCCGCACAAGGACGTGGCGGGCAACGTCGCATTCGGGCTGCGCATGGCGCGGCTGCCCGGCCCGGAGATCGGTCGCCGCGTCGGTGAGGCGCTGGCGCTGGTCGGCCTGTCCGGCTATGCGCGGCGGCGCGTAACCGAGCTTTCGGGCGGTGAGCAGCAGCGGGTGGCGCTGGCGCGCAGCCTGGCCCCGCGACCGCGGCTGCTGATGCTCGACGAGCCCTTGGGCGCGCTCGATCGCGCGCTGCGCGAGCAGTTGATGAACGACCTGCGCGCCATCCTTAAGCAGGTGGGCGTGACCGCCCTCTATGTCACCCACGACCAGGAAGAGGCGTTCGCCATCGCCGACCGGATCGCCATCTTGCAGGCGCGGCCGGAGGCCGGCGAAGGCGGGCACATCGAACAGGTCGGCGCGCCCCAGGAAGTCTACCGTCGTCCGGCCAGCGCATATGTGGCACGGTTCCTGGGGTTCCGCAATCTGGTGGACGGGCGGGTGGTGGGACCGTGGCAAGGCGCGGAGCCGGGGAGACGTGGTGGCCAGGTGACACGGCGACAAGGGGACGCGGGGATGGGGGAGGGAGCGCCGCCGCTCGTCGTAGAGACGCCGCTGGGTGCGTTGGTGGCTGCCGATCTGACAGCCGAGTTTGCGGCCGGCGAGCCGGTAACCGTGTTGATCCGCCCCGAAGCGGCCCAAATCTGCGCCTCCGCGGAGGCGCAGGAGTTCAACTCAATCCGCGGCCGGTTGTGCGAACGTTCATTTCGGGGCAGCTACGCGCGCATCCAGGTTGAGCATGCGAGTGGGATCACGCTCACCTGCGACGCTGCAGCGGGCGATCAGGCCGCAGGTGAAATCGGGGACATGCTACGATTGCATCTGGCGTCATCGGCCATCAGCCTGCTGAAACCCTGATATACCCGGCGCGGTCAATGTGCGCGCTTTCAGAACTGTTGTTCTGGTATTTTGACAGAATTGCACCCATGAGATATACTATGCGCACGGCTGATTGTTGCGGCCAGGCACAGACAAGTGATTCGAGCCCTCAAGCATGGAAAGGAGCGCACTTATGTACCAAAAGACTACCGTTGTCGGGCATCTCGGCCAAGATCCGCAGATGCGTTACACTCCTACTGGAGTCCCCGTTACTAGCTTCAGTGTCGCCACCACCCGCCGGTGGACCAACGCGAACGGTGAGCAGCAAGAAAAAACCACCTGGTTTCGCGTGACTTGCTGGCGAAAACTGGCAGAACTGGCGGCTCAGTATCTCCAAAAGGGCCGGCTTGTGCTCGTTGAAGGTGACATTGATGCACAGGCATTTACCGACAAGCAAGGCAACCTCCGAGCCAGCCTGGAGCTGACTGCGACCACAGTTAGATTCTTAGGGAGTCGCGCCGAGGCCGGCGAGGGCGGCGCCCCCAGCGCGCCAGGCGGCGCCGGCGAAGAGTTTCCGGTTCACGAGGACGACATCCCCTTCTAGCCCGCCCGGCGCGCATTGCGGAGCGCCCCAAACAAGCGACTTACGGACGGCGCCGGGAGCGATCTCAGCGTCGTCTGTCTTTGGTTGGCAGCCAGTCCGAAATTTGGCATTCGGGCCGCATGTGCTATAATCCTATCTACGCAAGCCCCCATAGCTCAGTGGATTAGAGCGCCGGCCTCCGGAGCCGGGTGCGCAGGTTCGAGTCCTGCTGGGGGTACAGTAATGCAAGCGGCCCGGCCGCCGACCGGGCCTCACCCACCGAACACAACCGGCTCCAGTCGCGCCAGGTAGGCCGCATCCACTTCTGCGCCGAGGCCGAGCGCATCTTCGCGCAGATGGGCGCGCGGGCCATCGTAAACCACCCCGCCGGTGAATGGCGTTTCTTTGTAGAAGAGCGGCGTGTCCAGGTCGGTGAAACGGATGATCCGGCGGGCGGCGAAGAGGTGCGCCGAGGCGCTCGTGCCCAGCAGCGTCTCAGAGTAACAGCCGATCATGCACGGGATGCCGGCGCCCTCCGCGATGGCGGCGATCTTGAGCGCGGTATGGATTCCGCCCGACTTGCCCAGCTTGATGTTGAAGTAATCGCACGCCTCGGCCGCCACGAGCCGGGCCGCGTCGTGATGATCGAAGAGCGACTCATCGGCCATGATCGGGATGGGGCTGTGCGAGCGCACGCGCGCCAGCGCGGCGATGTTCCAGCCGGCGACCGGCTGCTCGCAGTACTGGATATCGAATTCTGCCAGCGCCTGCAGCGTGGCGACGGCGGTCGGCTCATCCCAGCCCTGGTTGGCGTCAATCCGCAGCGGCATCGCGTCGCCCACTGCCGCGCGGATGGCCCGGATGCGCGCCACATCGTCCGCCCGGTTCGTCCCCAGCTTGACCTTGATGGCCGTTGGACGGTTTAAACCGTCGGCCGCGACGATCGCACGCGCCGCGCGCGCCATCACCTCCGGCGTGTTCACCCCAACCGTCAGATCGGTCACGTAGTCACGCGGCGCGCCCCCCAGGAACGCGTAGAGCGGCAGCCGGGCGTGCCGGGCGGCCAGATCGTAGAGGGCCATGTCGAACGCGTTCTTCACGCTGGAATGCCCAACAAACGCGGCGGTCAGGTCGCTCATCCGCCCCTCGATGTCCAGCGCGTCCCGACCGATCAGCAGCGGGGCCAGCGCGCGCGCCGCGACGAAGCAGGTCTCCTGCGTCTCCCCGGTGATGAACGAGGCGGGCGTGCCCTCTCCCAGCCCGCACAGCCGATCGCCGGCCCAGAGACGGACGAGGATGCTATTCGAGCCATCCAAGACACCGATGGCGAGGCGCAGCGGCTCCATGAACGGGATATTGATCTTGTAGATCTCGATGCGGGTGATGATCAATGGCATGGTGTCTCTCCTCTTGATCCCGACAAACGGGAAGCAAACCGCTCACCACGTTTGATTTCGGGGGGTGGTTGATACGATATCATAGCACGCCGGACGATATTGTCGAAAAGCATGGGACACGGATAGCCATGAACGACCTCGCCACTGACACCAACGAAGCTCGACCGCGCTTGACCGCCATCGTCCCTACCCCGTTCTTCAAGCCGGCCGCCGATGGCCTGCGGCAAGCTGTAGATGTTACGTTATCGAGCGACGGCCCGCATGACGCACTCGTGCTGGCTGTGGCGTTCGCGGAGCATGAAGCGCGGGCGCCCCTGGCGCCGCTCGCAGTCGGGACCAGCCGCCGGCGAGTTTTCATCCCGGAGATCAACCAGCCGTGCCCGGTGACGTTCAGCCTCCGGGCCGGCGAAACGTTGCTCGATCGGCTGGAGCTGGCCTGGCAGCCCACCCGGCGCTGGCAGGTCTACCTGGTGCACGGCTCGCACCACGACCTGGGCTACACCGACCTACCGAGCAATGTCCTGGCTGAGCATGACGCCTTCCTGGATGCGGTCTTGAACTACTGTGACGAGACGGATGACTGGCCCGCGGAGTCCCGTTTCCATTACGCGGCAGAGCAGGCCTGGTCGGTGCTGCATTACATCGAGCACCGCCCGCCGGCGCAGGTGGCGCGCCTGGCGCGCCGTCTGCGCGAGGGGCGCATCGAGCTGACGGCCCTGCTGGGGAACGAGACCAGCGAGCTGTGCGGGCACGAGGAGCAGGCGCGCCTGCTCTATCCCGCGTTCCGGCTCAAGCGGCGTTTCGGCGTCCCGATCCGCAGCGCGGAGTTGAACGACATCCCCGGCGTCTCCTGGGGGCTGGCGAGCGTGCTGGCCGGCGCGGGCGTGCGCTACTTCGCGGCCGGCATCCCCGACTACTTCGCCTGGGGCATGACCGTGCACCCCCACTGGGACGCGGCGGCGATCCTCCCGCGCAAGCTGCCCGGCGCGTTCTGGTGGGAAGGGCCGGACGGCCAACGCGTGCTCTTCTGGTATACAGGCGGCGCCATCAGCGGGCCGGGGCTGTGGACCTGCGAGCAGGCCGAGACCGATCTCGCGCGCTACCTCGCCGGGCTAGCCGAAGGCGGCTACCCGCACGACCTGATCCGGGTGAAGTTCCACGGCGCTAACCGCGACAACGCGGCGCCCGACGTGCGGCTCAGCCACATCGTTCGGGCGTGGAACGACCGTTGGGCTTATCCCAGGTTGATCGTCTCGACCAACACGGAGTTCTTCGAACGGTTCGAGCGGGCCGCCGGCGACCGCCTGCCCGTGCTGCGTGGCGACCTCCCGAACACCGATTACACCGTCGGCGCCATCAGCACGCCCCGCGAGACCGGCGTCAATCGTCTGACCCACGACCTGCTCGGCTCGGCCGAGAAGCTGGCGGCCTGCGCGGCATCGGTGAGCGACTATATCTATCCGGCCGATACGCTGGCCGAAGCCTACGACTGCGCGCTGCTCTACGACGAGCACACCTGGGGCATGGCCCAGCCGATCGGGCCGGCTCAGGATGCCTCTTGGAGCCAGAAACGCGAGCTTGCCTATCGCGGCGCGGCCCTGGCGCACGACGTGGCGACCAAGAGCGCCCACCGCATCACCGACCAGGTCCGACTACCCGACGACGGCTACCACCTGATCGTCTTCAATCCGCTGAGTTGGCCGCGCGACGCCATCGTGCGGGCGCGCGCCAGCGGGGCGGAGCCGGCCAGCCGGCCGTTCTACTGGCGGCCGGGCAGCCAACCCGGCGCGCCCGCCCAGCGCGTGTCCAGCTCGATCCTCGGCCGGCCGTGGGTCAGCCTGCCCGCCGAGCTACTGGAGCGCCCCTTCGAGTTGATGGATGTTGCGACCGGCGCCGTCGTCCCGTGCCAGATCAACGTCCTGGACGACCCGCTGGCTGCCACCCCATGGGCCGCGCAACACTACGCCCTGGGCCACACCGATCCGCACAGCCATCCCGCGCTCAACTACCAGCGCAGCCATCTGTGCGAGCTTGTTTTCCTGGCCCACGACCTCCCACCGCTCGGCTACCGCGCTTACCGCCTCCGGCCCTTCGACGGTGCTCAGGACAAGCCCTGCGACCGCTGGCCGGAGTTCGCGAGCAGCCTGCGGGTCGGCGACGATTGGCTGGAGAACCGCTTCTACCGGGTCGCGCTTGATCCGGCCACGGGCGCCATCCGCAGCATATTCGACAAGGAGCTCGGCCGGGAGTGGGTGGACGCCGGCGCGCCGCATCCGTTCAACCGGCTGGTGGTGCGCGATCCGCGCACGGGCGTTGAGCCGGTCGAAACGTCCTTCGACGCGTTCGGGGCGCGCAGCACGGGTGCGGTCACTATCCGCCGCGGGAGCGCAGGGCCGGTGGCGGCGAGCCTGATCGTGCGCAGCCGCGCCCACGGCTGCCCGCAGATCATCCAGGAGATCACGCTCTTCGAAGGGGTGAAGCGGATCGAGCTGGCGACGCGCATCCTGCGCGATGCCACGCCACTGCTCGAACTGCACATCGCCTTCCCCTTCGCCCTGGCCGAGCCGCAGTTCGCCTACGAGGCCAGCAACGCGGTGATCGAGCCGATCCGCGACCAGTTGCCGGGCACCAACACCGACGCCTACGCCGTGCAGCACTGGGTGAGCATGCATGACCGGGCCGGCGGGGTCGCGTGGAACAGCCTGGAGGCGCCCATCGTCGAGCTGGGCGGCCTGTGGCCCGGCTACGTCTCGCAGGCGCATCACGGCGTCACCCCGCCCGGCTATGACCACGAATTCCTGCGCGCCCCCGAGGAACTGCGGCACGGGCACATCTACTCCTATGTGATGAACAACAACTTCCGCACCAACTTCCAACCCGTGCAGGTCACCGACGCACTCTTCCGGTATGTGATCACGACGCACGACGGCGCACAGCCGCACGACCGGGCGCGGCAGCTCGGTTGGGCGGCGGCGGGGCATCCTGTGACCGCCTACGCGGTCGGCCCACAGGACGGCCCGCTGCCGGCATCCGATACATTTTGCAGCGTAGACGCGGCCGGCGTCGTGCTGCTCACGGTGAAGGCCGCGGAGGATGGGGACGGCCTGATCCTCCGGCTGGCCGAGACCGCGGGCGAGGATCGGCGGGCGGTCGTGCGCCTGCCATACTTTGACATCCGTGAGGCGTGGCAGACCAATCTGGTGGAAGAAGACCAGGCGCGGCTGCCTTGCACACCACACAAATTCGAGGTACCCCTCGCGGCCCACGGGCTGACGACGGTGCGCTGTCGCGGGGCAGGGGGGTTTCGGGGGAGTGCGGTATTAGCGGTGTATTGAGGATGCCATGAGTCTCGGCGGCCGGGGTCTGGCGACCTGCTCGGCCAACACTCATGGTCTGTGCCAGAAGGGTAGGGCCAATGAGAGAATCCAATCCGAACCTCGAATCTGAGCTGCGCATTTCCGTCAGGCCGCTGCTCGTCATGCTCCTCGCCCTGGGAGTCATGCTGGCCCTCGCAAGTGATGCCTGGTTTGATCCAGCTGCGCGGTTGCAGGTCCTACATGCGACAGTGTTGTTGTATGGGGCGTCGGCGATTGGCTGGCTGCTTCATCGTTGGCGCCCCATGCTGGCTCGGTGGTTCACGATCATTGTGCTGGTCGCGCTCGTTCTTTGGGGCAACTACATGCAAGCGGTGCCGGGATTCCTGACCCTGCTAGTGATACCCACCTACCTGGCCCCAGCGTTACTCGGTCTTCCTGCGGCGGCTGTCATTACAGTGGGTGAAACGATGCTGCTGGTGCTGCTGTCGCCATACATCACCGCCGACGGAAGCCGAACTGCCCTGGTCGTTCCCCTGGTGGCGATCTGGGCTACCTTCGGTATCGCATGCCTCGTGCATCACCCTATACGTCAGCTCAGCGAGTGGGTGTGGGGGTATTACCTTCGGGCTCAAAGTACCCTGGAGGAGGCGCATCAGCAGCGGATGGAATCCAAGCAGATCGAGGAGGATCTCGTCCATGCTAACCAGGAACTGGCCCGCGTTTCGGACCGCCTCAAGGCGATGCACCACCTGGCCGAAGAGGCGCGCCGGGCAAAAGAGGAGTTCGTGGCCAACGTCAGTCACGAACTGCGCACGCCTCTGAACATGATTATCGGCTTCAGCGAGATGATCCCCGAGTTGGCCCATGTCTACGGCGTCGCGCTGCCGCCGGCGCTTCTGAGTGATATTGCCGCCATTCGGCGCAACAGCCAGCATCTGGCACGGTTGGTGGACGACGTGCTCGACCTCAGCCAGGTTGATGCTGGACGGATGGCACTCAGGAAGGAATGGACTTCTCTGCGGGAGATCGTGGATGAGGCCATCCTGGCGGTGCGTGCTCTTTTTGAGTCCAAGGGGTTGTCCGTCGAAACACAGATTCCCTCCGACCTGCCTGAGGCGTTCTGCGACAGCACGCGCATCCGCCAGGTGATGCTCAATCTCCTGAGTAACGCCGGGCGGTATGTAAAGCGTGGCGGCGTGCAAGTTAGGGTGCGGCAGGAGCAGAACGAGTTGATGGTCACAGTAACCGACACCGGTCCAGGCATCGCCCCAGCGGATCAACAGAGACTCTTTCAGCCCTTCCAGCAATTGGAGAGTTCCTTGCGGCACCGGAGCGGCGGAAGTGGATTGGGGCTGACCATCAGCAAGCGTTTCGTGGAAATGCATGGGGGCAAGATGTGGTTGGAGAGCCAGGTGGGCGTGGGTACAACATTTGGCTTTAGCTTGCCCGTGCAGACGCCTACTGTCCCGGCTTTGGCCGAAGACGGTGCCCTGCGCTGGTTCAGCCCATATGGTGAGTACGAATACAAGCAACGTACCCGGCGGTCGCTGGCGCCGACGCCGAAGGTATCTCCCCGATTCGTCCTCTTGGAGGAAGAAGAGAGCCTGCACAGGTTGTTCGGCCGTTACATGGATGGCGCCGAACTCATCCGCGTGCGGGGGATTGAAGAAGCCATCCAGGAATTAGGCCGGGCACCCGCGCTGGCATTGGTCGTGAACGCTTCTCCAGATACTGTGATTCCCAAGTCCCAATTGGCTGATTTGCCCTATGGCACACCTGCGATCACCTGTTGGGTGCCCGGGATGGACCAAGTCGCCAGGCAGCTCGGGGTGGTGCGCTACTTGATGAAACCGGTCACCCTCGCGGCGCTGCTTTCAACGATGGCCGAACTGGGAGAAGAAGTGAAGGACGTGCTTCTCGTGGACGACGAACCCGACGCGTTGCAGCTTTTCACCCGCATGCTTTCCTCAGCCGCGCGCGGCTACCGTGTCATCCAGGCCAAGACGGGCCAACGGGCGCTCGATCTGCTGCGCAAACGCCGGCCCGACGTGATGCTGCTTGACCTGATGATGCCTGGGATGAATGGCTTCGATGTCCTCCAGGCCAAGAGCCAGGATCCAGCGGTGCGGGACATCCCGGTTGTGCTGCTTTCAGCGCGCGATCCGAGCGGCGAGCCTATCGTGAGCGACATGCTGACGGTAACACGTAGCGGTGGACTGTCGGTGCCCGATCTGTTGGCTTGCATCCAGGCTGTCACCCGGATTCTGACTTCATCCGCGCCGCCTGTGCATCGAGAGCATCCAGAAACGCTTGCCGTGTGACCGGCTTGCGGAGAAAGGCGCTGGCGCCCAATAAGAAGGCCAGCTTCTCTTCCATCAGGATCGTGCATACGATGAACGGGATATGGCTGGTCAGGGGATGCTGCCGCAACCGTCCCAAAACCCGCCAGCCATCCACGTCGGGCATCATCACATCCAGCACGATGATCCAGGGGGCAAGCTGCTCTACCAAACTCAGCGCCTGCGCTGGATCGGCCGTACCGATGAGACGATAACGCGTGCCAGCAGTGTAGCGCTTCAGCAACTGTAAGGTGTCGGCGTTGTCATCAATCACCAGCACGGGCAACTGCTCGAACGCCGGGAAGACCAGTGTGGCGGTGAAGGTTTTGTCATCGGGCGAGACGGTCAGCTTGCCGCCGCAAAGATCGGCTAACCGGTAGATCATCGCCAGTTCGGCTGGGTCGCCATCCGCAATAGACCCGGCGGCGCCGGCGGAGGTCGTATATTGCGCTTTGATCTCGACCTCCCAGGTCTGGGATCTGGCCGAAACGCGCACTTGTCCACCCGACGATTGGTGTATGGCGGCGCTGAGCAGGCCCAGAAGTATGTGGTCAAGCGCGATCGGGTGTACAGCAAGACCGGGAAGCGGCTCAGCCAAGGTGACGACCAGGTCGGTTTCGTGCCGGGCAGCCAACGGACGGATCATGTCCACCACAGCGTGTAGCGCCTGGCCCAGGTCAGTCGGGCTTTTGAGATGGGTCTCTCGCACCCAGGCCAATTCCTCTGTGACGACAGCCTCAACTCCCTCGGTGAGAGGCACAACCGCCGCAACCCGCTCCGCGGCCGGCGCTTTCTCCAGGTCGAACCGCTCCCACAGTTGGTTGGCCAGCGCTTCCAGGGCGAAGCCCTGTTCTCGCCGCAAATGGCGGATGCTGAGACCCAACTGGTGTGCGACGACTGGCGCGCTCTGCTCCTGCACGTAGCGGCAGGTCAGGAGCTCATAGATCCGCCATGCCCGCGAGGTAGATGGCGCGGCAGGCCCTGGTTCCAAGGCGGCGATGGCCTCGGTTAGGATAGCCTGCAGGGCTGAATAGGTATCCGAGCGATGCGCGACCCCCAATATGACCGCAAGCGGGCTGCGACACAGGGCTTCTGGATCGTGGAGATGGCCCAAACCCTCGCGCAGGTGTTGCTGAAACTGCTCCCTCGTTAGCATGTCCGCCTTTCGTCACCTTTCTGTCCCAATCGCGGCCCAAAACCTCTATACAGGGCGCCGATCCTGTGATAAGATCGCACTAACTCACCAGTTCATTATAGATCAACCCATCATCGCGCACCAACTGGGCAAGGCAACGATTCTGGACTTCGGTCTCCTGGTTCTGGCTTGCCCAGGCTCGACTGAATCGGCGGCCAGAGGCACCTTCATCGCGCTTCTGCGTGCGATTTGCAGCGGGGATGTGCCGCCGGCGCATCAAGGAGGTCACTGAAACCAAACATACGCGTGGGGTTCGTGTCTCGGTGGTTGACCGCACTGCGCGCGCCATAGCGCCTGCGCATTTCAAGACAAGGAGGACGAGATGAGAAACAGAGTTTCGCGGCGCGAATTGCTGCGCGTCGCAGGCATGGCCGCCGCTACCACTGCGTTGGCGGCCTGCCAGCCCCAGGTTGTGGAAAAGGTGGTCGAAAAGCCGGTGGTGGTCGAAAAGCCGATTGAAAAGACCGCCAAAGAGACGGTCGTGGTCAAGCAAGAGGTGACCAAGGTCGTCGAGAAAGAGAAGGTTGTGACGGCCACACCGTCGCCCTGCAAGCCGGACTTCACAGTCGGGTTGCCCCCCGTCCCCAAGAAATACAGCCCGACGGTGAAGGTTTCCTTTCCCTTCACTTCAACGCCGAATACCCCCTTCCTCGAGGGGATGAATTTCACCAATAACCCGCTCTACAACTGGACCAAGGAGAACATGGGCCTGGAGTTCACCATCCACTGGCAGGCGGATGGTGACTTGAGAAACACCAAGCTACAGGCTGACATCGCCGCCGGCACCCTGCCCGATATGTTCAATGTGCAGGACCCCTTGCTATCCAAACTTATCGACAATGGCGCCCTCGCGGAAATCCGTTCTATCTGGGAGGCGACAGCTTCGCCTCTGGTCAAGCAGGAGACGCGATACCCGAACGGCAAGAACTGGATCTCGGGCTTTCGAGGCGATAAGCTGTATGGCTGCGCCATGGGCTTGACCGACGACGCACTGACGGGGATCGGCTTCATCCGCCGCGACTTGTTGGACAAGGTGGGGATGGACATGCCCAATACCCTGGAAGGCTTCGAGAAGGTCATGCGCGCCTTTGTGGATGCCAAGCTGACCACCTATGGCCCGTGTGCCTGCAACACGCTGATCAGCTACATGAACACCCTGGATCAGGTGTTCGGCGCCTACGGCGCAATGCCCACCAACTGGCGCGATCGAGGCGATGGCAAGCTCGCCTATGAGAGCATTGCCCCGGAGATCAAGAGCGCCCTGGGCAAACTCCGCGACTGGTACAAGGGCGGCTTGCTCCATCCCGAGTTCTACGCACAGGATCAATGGGGTGCGGCGCGCAACTCGCTGGCCGAAGGGAAAACCGCCTGGGGTACCTGCCCGATGTGGGGCATGCCCTGGTTCGTCAACAACGAAAAAGCCAATCCTGGCCGGCGCTGGGAAACCACGAAGGTGTTCACGGGGCCGGATGGCAAGCGGGGGCGTAAGGGTACCAGCCCTCTGTTCCATGCCTGGGTCTTTCGCAAGGGGCTGTCGCCCACGGCCATCGAGGCCTGCATCAACCAGCTCAACTTCTACATGGAATTGCACACCAACGGTGCAGAGAAGCACAACGCCTACGGTTCCACATATTCGCCCTGGTGCGATGGCCTGTTCCTCGAGGGGCAGGACTGGGTGTGGACCGAGGACTGCAAAATCGCCCTGGGCAAAGGCAACACGGGCGGCTGGTTTCGGGATATCGGTTTCTGGAAGGCCACTTACCCTGGCTATCAGCGCGCCATGGATGCGCCCAAGCTCAAGTGGGCAGCCCAGGATCCCAGCAAACTGAACAAGGCGCAGCAGTTCTTTGTGCAGGATCCGAACACCCTGCGCGAGGCGAACGCCTACAAGTACGTGCTGGATACCCCAGAACAGAGCATGGTAGACGAGTTCTTGGGCCTCCCCACCCCGCGCATGGCGGAGCTCTTGCCTAACCTCAGGAAGCTGGAAGATGAAACCTTTGTTCAGATCATTTCCGGCAAGAAGGACCTGAACGCCTTTGACAGCTTCGTGCAGGAATGGAAGAAGGTCGGCGGCGATGAGGTCACCCGCGACGTCAACGCCTGGTACGCGACCAGCAAGAAGTGAGGTGGGCGTAGTAGGGCCTACACGGGCCAGTCGAACTGCAGCAGTACACTGCAGTTCGACTGGCGCGCATGGTTGATACATGGCACGCCACTTGCTCGGTGGATTCTCTGGTCAGGAAAGGAGGCGTGTGCGAATGGCGGTGCAGGACAGCTCACTTCAGCCGCAGATACTTGCCAGGGGGGCTGGCAAGCCGGGCAGGAAACCATTTCGAGCCATCTGGTCGCAGCATTGGATGGTGTATGCCATGTTGATTCCTGCCATTGTTAGCCTGATCCTTTTCCATCTCTATCCTCTCTGGGGTATCTCCGTCGCCTTCGTCAAGTATAACCCGTTCAAAGGCGTGCTCGAATCGCCCTTCGTGGGCCTCGCCAACTTCGAACGCTTCTTCGGCAGCGGACGCGCCTGGGAGATCATCCGGAATACCCTGGTCATTGCCACAGGCAAGATCATCATGGGACAGCTCGCGGGGCTTACCTTCGCTCTGATGCTCCAGCAGGTACGCGCGCGCGCCTTTAAGCGCGTGGTGCAATCGCTCACGACGCTGCCCCACTTCATATCTTGGGTCATCCTCGGGGGGATCATTGCCATGCTGTTGTCTAGCGATGGGCCGGTCAATCAGGCTATTCGCGGCGCAGGCCTCCCACCGATCAGTTTTCTGGGCGACTTGACCTTGTTTCCCTTGACCCTGATCCTCTCCGAAACCTGGAAGGAATTCGGCTGGGCCGCCGTCATCTATCTAGCGGCATTGACGGCGATCAACCCGGAACTGTATGAGGCTGCCGCAGTGGATGGCGCCGGACGTTGGGCCCAACTGTGGTCCGTCGCGATCCCCGGAATTGCGCCCACCATCGCGCTCATGTCCTGTCTGAGCCTGGGGGGCATCTTGAGTGCTGGCTTTGAGCAGGTGCTGGTGCTCATCAACCCCATCGTCAATACCACCGGCGAGATCCTTGACGTCTACGTCTATCGCGTGGGCTTGCTGGACGGCGAGTTCAGTTTTGGCGCGGCTGTCGGCCTGTTCAAGTCGGTCATTGGCTTCTTCCTGGTGGCATTGTCTTACTGGTTAGCCGACAGATTCGCGAACTACCGGATCTTGTAGCGCCCATCCCGCGCTAGAGAGGAACACACCGATGATCGAAGGACGCAGCGCCACCTATCGGATTGTAGATATCACTATTTGGCTTGCGTTGATCGCCCTGGGGCTTTCCAGCCTCCTGCCATTCGTCCATGTCGCAGCCAAGTCCGTCAGTTGGGCGCCCGCCGTGGAGTCGAACCAGGTGGGGCTGTGGCCCATCGGTTTCACGATGGCGAATTACATCTATCTGTGGGGTGACCAGCTCTTTAAGGGCGCCTTCGCCATCTCCATCGCGCGGGTCTCGACAGGCGTCATCCTGCAAGTACTGCTTGCCATGCTCACTGGTTATGCGTTGTCACGCGACCGACTTAACCTGCCCGGTCTGGGAGTAATGAAGGGGGTGATGCTCTTCAGCATGCTGTTCAGCGGCGGCCTGATTCCTGTCTTTCTCGCCTACAAGACCCTGGGGTTGCTGAACCATTTCGCCGTGCTGATCCTGCCCGGCGCATTCAATGTTTTCTTTGCGGTGCTCGTGGCGAACTACTTTCGTGGCTTGCCGGTCGAGTTATCGGAGTCTGCATTCCTGGATGGCGCCAGCCATTTCGATGTGCTGTTTCGTGTCTATATGCCCCTCTCGTTGCCGTCTCTGGCGACAGTTGCGTTGTTTTCCGCAGTAGGTCACTGGAATGCCTGGTTCGATGGCATTATTTTCCTCAGGCAGACGGAAAGCTGGCCGCTGCAAAGTTATCTATACTCCAAGGTCACGACCGCCATCATGCTGCAGACACGGCAGTACGACCCGGAGCTGCTGCGATCTATGACACCCCTGGCCTTAAGAGCCGCCTTGATCGTCATGGCCGCGATCCCGATTATGTTGGTCTACCCCTTCCTCCAGCGGTATTTTGTCCATGGGCTAACCCTGGGCGCGCTGAAAGGGTAGACCCTATCCTCAAGGGAGGATCGCTGTGTTCAGTATGGATTACGAGGCTCTCGTCTCGCGTGCCGACCTGGTTTATCGCAGCCCGGTGGCAATACCGGTGGAGGGGCAACCGATCGGCAACGGCCGCATGGGCACCATGGTCTGGACCACGCCCGGCGCCATCCACCTCCAAATCAACCGCAGCGACGTGTTCGCCGTGAACAAGCATCACGCCGGACGGTGGGCGGATGAGGCTGATTACTGCGGCGCGTGCGCCCAGGTGACAGTGGAACCGGGCGGCCGGCCGTTCGCTGCGCCTGCTGCCGAGGGGATCGGATTCACCCAGCGATTGTCCCTGTATGAAGCCGAATGCACCCTCGACGGCGATGGCGTGTCGGCGCGCTGCTTCGTCTCGGCGCTGGCCGACGTATTAGTTCTGGAGTTGGACGACCGCCGCGCCGTGCCACAACCGATACGAGTCACGGTGGCCATGTGGCGCCCGCCGGAGGTGCGAACCGGCGACCACCTGGCCCGCTACGCCTTCGCCGTTCGTGACCAGCGCATCTTGCTGACCCAACAGTTCATCGAGGGCGATCATTATTGCAGCTCGGCAGTGGCCGCGGGCGCGGCCGGAGACGCTGCCCAAGTCGAAGTCGTGGACGAATGCGCCGTCAGCGAATGCGTCGCCCTGGTGTTGCCGGCGGCGACAGGCACGCGCACGGTGCTTCTGGCGAGCGCGGCATCCTGGGCGCCCGACCAGGACGCCGGCGACCCGGCGCTGGCTGCCCTGATCGAAGCCACCGGGCAGTCCTATGCCGCGCTGCGCGAAGCCCACACCCACTGGTGGGCCGACTTCTGGTCGCGCACGTATGTCCACCTTCACAGCGCAGACGGCTTGGCCGATGCCCTGGAGCGCATGCGTACGCTGCATCTGTACTACATGGCCAGCACCTCGCGCGGCATGTTGCCGCCCAAATGGAATGGCTCGCTGTTTACCACCGACGGCGACCGTCGCGCCTGGGGATCAGGGTTCTGGGTCTGGACCACGGAGATGCACTACTATCCTCTGCTCGCCGCCGATGCCATAGACTTGTGCGAGCCATTCTTCCGCATGTACAGGCGGCAACTGCCTGACTGCCAGGAAGCGGCTCGTCAGCGGTGGGGAGCCCAAGGCGCCTTCTACCCGGAAGTCACGCCGTTCGATGGGCCAGTCGTCCTCCCGGAGGAGGCCGCGGCCGAATACCGCGACGTCTTCCTGGGCCGGCAGTCGGCCACCACGCTGTCTGAACGCACGCGTGCGCTGTGCGATTTCGAGCACTGTTTGCAGATGATCCTCTACCCTTTGAGGAAGCCGGATACTTTTGCCACGCGCTTCTCCTGGGGTAGCCATCTGGCCTCCTCAGGCTGCGAACTGGCTGTGCAGGCCTGGTGGCGCTATCGTTATACGGGCGATGAGACGTGGTTGCGGGAAGGCGCCTATCCCATGTTGCGGGGGGCCGCCGAGTTCTACCGGCATCTGGCGCATCGAGCGGATGATGGCCGTTACCATCTGCATGGACTCAACCAGCACGAGGACTTCTGGGGCGTGACGGACGGCATCTGGGACCTGGCCGCCGTGCGCGGCACGGTTCCGCTCGCCATCCGCGCGGCTGAGATCCTGGGGGTGGATGCGGAACTGCGCATCGCCTGGCAGGCATTCCTGGCGCACCTGGCCCCCTATCCGCTGGGCAGCGCCCCGCGCGCCCAGGCCTTGACAGGCGGCGTCCTGGCCGATGACGTTTGGGCCGCAGGTTACCTGGGCGAAGTGGATGGTCAACACAATCCAGAGGATGTCTGGTTAGCGCCGGTTTTCCCCTTCGAGGACTGGACCCTGGAGACCCGCGACCCTGCTACGGACAAGATCGTGCGAAAGTTGGTTGATCTGGCGCCGCGTATGCGGGCGATCCTGCGGGGAGAGACCTGCAACACAGCCATCCGCACGCCCATTGCGGCGACCCGAGCGGGGTGCGGCGATGCGTTGCCTACCCTCCTGGGCAGCTACAACGCCGCCTTCCGGCCGCTGGCTAACGGCTGGAGCCTCTTCGAAGGCCACGGGAAATGGGAGAATCAGGCGCACTCGATCGAGATCCTGGGTTGCATCAGTACCGTCGTGCAAGAGGGACTGTTGCAGAGCGTCTCCCCGCGTCCCGGCCAGCCCGAAGTAATCAGTGTGTTCCCTGCCTGGCCGAGGGCCTGGGAGGCGTCGTTCCGCTTGTTGGCCCGCGGCGGGTTCCTGGTTACCTCAGCCCGACGAGCGAGCGAAGTAGAGTTCGTAGAGCTCGAGTCGCGCTGGGGAGAGACCTGTCGGCTGCGTAACCCCTGGGGTCAGCCTTGCCTGGTCAGCCAGGTGGGGGGAGCCACCCAGGAATTGGCAGGCGACATGCTCTGTTTTGCCACCATCTCGGGCGGGCGCTATCGAGTGATGCCGCAGGGCGCGGCAGACAAAGGCCGGCCATGTCACTGACACCCCGCGAGCGTGTCCTCTTGACCCTGCGCCACCAGGAGTCGGATCGCGTCCCGCTCGACATGATGGGCAATGCCACCATGCTCCTGGATCGCACCTATCTGCGCCTGCGCGATTATCTAGGCTTGACACCCATCCCGCCCGTGCGTTCCGGGACCAGTGCCAACTACTACGACGCGCGGATCCTGGAGCGCCTGGGGATTGACTTTCGACGCCTCTTTCTGCCCGAGAACCCCGCAACCCGGCTCACCCATCATACGGATGGCGCCTACACGGACGCGTGGGGCATCCGCTACCAGAAAGATGGCGCCTTCGTCAACCTCGCGGAAAGCCCTCTGAGGGGCGCGCAGAGTGCGCGAGAAGTGGAGGCACACAACTGGCCGACAGCCGGCGCCCTGTTCATTCCTGATGGGCTTGCCGAAAAAGCGAAACGCGCCTACCAGGAAACCGACTATGCGCTTGTGGCGCGCAATCCCCTGACGGCTGGTTTCTTGGATCGCGCCCAGCAATTGATGGGGATGGCTGAATTCCTCACCGCCCTGGCGCTCGCCCCCGAGGTCGCCCACAGCATCATTGCCCACCTGCTTGCCATCTACAAGGAGGTGTATGCGATGTTTCTGGACGCTGTCGGGCCATTCGTGCAGATGGTGGAGGTCGCCGATGACCTCGGCGCGCAGAGAAGCCTGCTCATCTCGCCGGCCGCCTACCGGGAATTCATCAAGCCGGCGGATCGAGAGCTCTACGCACTCATCCACGAGAAAGCGCCCCATGCAGCCCTCTTTCGCCACGTTGACGGCGCCATCTATCCGTTGATTCCGGACCTGATCGAGGTGGGGGTGGACGTCCTCAACCCCGTGCAGACATCAGCAGCCGGCATGAACGCCCAGCGACTGAAAGCGACCTTCGGTGACACGCTGACCTTTCACGGCGCCATCGAGAAGATGGAAGCCTCTCCTGAGGAGCTCGTGGCTGAGGTCAAAGAACGGATCGCAGTTCTCGCGCCAGGCGGCGGCTATGTGCTGGCCTCGTGCAATCACATGATAGATGTCGCGCCGGAGAACATCCTTGCCATGTTCGATGCCGCGCGCGAATACGGCCGATATGGCTGATGCCGCTCGTCGCACGCAGAATGCCTTGAAAAGATGATGACGCACAGAGAGAACCTGATCCGCGCCATCCAGCGAGACCACCCGGCGTGGGTCCCCTACCGCTATGATGGCAGCCTGACGATGCCGACCCCCTGCGTTGTCGCCGTTGCCAGGGCAGGAGGATTGGATGATTGGGGCGTCAACTGGGTAGGCACGGATACGCCTGAGGGCAGCTACCCAGATGGTCAGCCCGTCCTGACCATCGCCGGCATGGAAGACCTCAAACTGCCGGACACGGATTGGGAAGCACTGACGCTAGATCTGCAAACGCAGGTTGCCGAAAAGCATCAGGCCGATACCCTCGTAATCGCCAAGAGTGAGCTGATTCTGTTCGAGCGGGCGCGGCTACTCTTGGGCCTTGAAGCGTTCTCGCTGGCCCTGCTCTGGGCGCCGGCGAAGTTGCACTGGCTGTTCGATAGGCTGGCCGACTACCAGGTCCAACTGGCCCACGCAGTCATGAGGTCGGGTGTCGCCGGGATACGGTTCACCGACGACTGGGGCATCCAGAATTCACTGTATATCAAGCCGGAGCACTGGCGTACCTTCATCAAGCCCAGATTGCGCAGGCTCTATCGCGTCGTCAAGGACTATGGCGGGTCCGTGTTCCAGCACACATGCGGACACATCGAAGAAATCGTGCCCGACCTGATCGAGATCGGCCTGGATGTGCTCGATCCCTGTCAGCCTCGGTCGAACGACATCTTCCGCTGGAAGAGGGAGTACGGCGATCGGCTGAGCTTCATGGGCGGGCTGGATACACAGGGCTACCTGAGCTTCGGTGCGCCCGCAGAGGTCAGGACCGCCATCAGGGAGGTCGTCTCCGTCATGAGCAGAGGTGGGGGTTACATTGCCGCGCCCAGCCATACGATCACCCTGCCGCGGGCCAACCAGCAGGCTATGATCGAGGCCATCGGGGAAGTGAACGCCATGGGAGAAGTTGAGCGAGGAGCGACATGGTCAACATCACGGTAATCGGCAGCTTCGTCGTAGGCATCACGGTCCGCGTCCCGCGTCCCCCGGTGATCGGTGAAGGCCTGATCGGCGACCTGTTTGACATGGGGCCTGGCGGCAAAGGAACGAACCAGGCTGTCGCGGCGTCGCGTCTGGGGGCCAGGGTCCACCTTGTGGCCTGCGTCGGCGATGACCACCTCGGGCGGATCGCCATAGATCTCTACGAGCGCGAAGGCATCGCCCTGCGGGACATCCACCGCATCTCAGGCGTTAACACCGCGGTGGGATGCGTGACGCTCCTGCCCACGGGCGAGAACTGGATCGTGGGACATCTCGGCGCCAATATGCACATGTGCGCAGGGCATGTGGAGGCGGCCGAGGACAAGATCGCGCAAAGCGACATTGTGCTGACCCAGTTTGAGGCGCCGATTGCGGCCGTCAGCCGGGCCATGGAGCTTGGCCGTCAGCATGGCGCAATGACCATCTGGAATCCCGCACCCGCCCAACCGATCTGGCCCGATCTGTTACGGCATGTAGACCTGATCACCCCCAATGAGACGGAATGCCGGATTCTGCTGGGCCTGCCGCCGGACGCGCGGACGCCGACGCCAGAGCTTGCCAGGCGACTGTTGGGTCTGGGGGTCAAGCGTGTCGTAGTCACCATCGGCAAGCGCGGCGCGCTCATCGTCACGCCGGACCGCTTCGAGCATGTGCCCGCTCCGCAGATAGACGCTCTGGATCCCACCGGGGCCGGCGATGCCTTCAACGCCGCCCTGGCGGTTGGACTGGGCGAGGGATTGGAGTTACGCGATGCAGTGGAACGGGCCAATTACGCCGGCGCCTATTGCTGCACCCGCCTCGGGGTGGTGGCTGGTCTGCTCACAAAGGCAGAACTGGAGGCATTCATGCGTTCAACCGGCGCCTGTGCTTCGCCTCCTTGAGACGACATGATTCTCGGGATTCTGGGGCCCACCAAGGTGGAGATAATTCGATGTCCGTAATGACAGGCCGTGAGCGCGTATTGGCGGCCCTGCACCGACGGCGGCCGGATCGCGTGCCCATTGATCTTGGCGGGACCAAGAACTCGAGCATCCACATCGTCGCCTACGAACGACTGAAGCGCTATCTGGGTATCTCAGTCCCGACTCAACCTCGGTTGGCCGACCGCATGATGCAGATAGTGGATATAGATGAGGTCGTCCTTCAACGTCTCGATGTGGACACCCGCGCCGTGTACGAAGGCTCTCCCGATCGCCCTCGTGGCCGCATAATTGATCCAGACACCTACGCGGATGAGTGGGGGGTGGTGCGGCGCAAGGTTCCCGGCGGCTATTCCTATGACTTGCTTCACTCCCCGCTGTCCGGTGAGATCACCGCTGCCGACATCGCAAACTATCCTTGGCCAGACCCGTTGGACCCCGGGATCCTCCGACCCATCGTGCCGCGCATCGAACGTTTGCGGCACACCGACTGCGCGCTCGTGCTCCATCTGCCCTCAGCCTTTGTACATAAAAGCCAGTACTTGATGGGCTTTGAGGATTGGTTCTTGAACATCGCCCTCAACCCGTCCTTGCTGGGCAGTCTGTTCGATGCCATTCTGGAAGTGAGTATGGCTCAGGCGGAACAGTTGTTGGATGCTGCTGGGCATTTGGTTGATGTGGTCAACGTTGCCGACGACATCGCCGACCAACGCGGCCCGATCGTATCGCCGCCGGCTTATCGTAAGTTGATCGCCCCCCGGCTGCTGGCCTACTTTGAGTTCATTCGGGCTCGCACATCCGCGCCGATCTTGTATCACACGTGCGGGTCGCTGTATGAGATCATGCATGACCTTGTCGCGCTTGGGGTGCAAGCATTGAATCCGGTGCAAGTGAACGCACGGGACATGGACATCGCCCGTCTGAAGCGGGCGTACGGCGACCAGGTTGCCTTCTGGGGGGCAGTTGATACCCAGAAGGTGCTCCCCTTCGGCACGCCTGAGGATGTGCGCACGGAGGTGCGCCAACGCATATGTGACCTTGGGCCAGGAGGCGGCTATGTCTTGGCCGCGGTGCATAACATTCAACCTGAGGTTCCGCCAGAAAATATCGTCGCGATGATCGAAGCGGCTCGAGAGTTCGGCGTGTATGAGACGGCGAGTTGACCATCCAACGATCTTCTTGGCCCTGTCTCGGCGGCAGATCATCGCCAGGAGCAAGCAGTGGGTTTTCGGCCAGGGAGGCCACCAGGAATATGACCACAGAAGAACGCGGCCCAATGCAGGCGCTTACCGATCAGGTCTTGTCGGAGATCCGCAGCGTCCTCTCATCAATTGACGATGATCACGTCCGTCGGTTCGTGGACACCATCCTTCATGCGAATCGCATCATCGTTCATGGCGCCGGCAGAATGGGGATCATGTCTGCCGCGTTCGCGATGCGCCTGGCGCAGCTTGGGTTCCAGAGTCACATGTTGAGCGAGCCTACCACCCCCTCTGTCAGACCAGGAGATCTTCTCATCCTGAGCTCTGCCTCAGGCGAGACTCAGACCGTGTATGACGTTGCGGTTCTGGGGAAACAGCATGGTGCGCAGCTTGCTCTCATAACAGCGCGGTCGGATTCCCGCATCGGGCGCCTGGCGGACATCATCGTGCAGTTTTCGGTGCCAACCAAGCTCGGAGCGGAAACGGGGGCATCGTCCATTCAACCCATGACTACAGTGGCTGAGCAGAGTCTGTTGCTCTTGTTCGACACGATCGTCCTGCTGCTCATGGAGGCAACGCGTCAGACGTCGGAGGCCTTATGGCAACGCCATCGCAATCTGGAGTAGGCGGGGTATGCCGAGAGCGTTCTGTGCGCTTGCAGGCTCTCTGGCGTGGCGACGACATTGCGCCCACGCGCCGATCGGCTTTCCTCGCCGCGTCGATCATCTCTGGACACCCTCTACACATCGAGCAGGATATCCAGCTACTGGATGAAGGGGGGATTGACCTGCTGCACTTCGATGTGATGGATGGCTGCTTTGTGCCGCGCCTGGGGTTGGGGCCTGAACTGGTCAGAGCGGTGAGGAAGGTGACTGAGATCCCAATAGATGTGCATCTGATGGTGGCGGATCCAGAGAGATTTATCCCGGTGTTTGCGCAGGCCGGCGCCGATGTCATCGTAATACATGCCGAAGCGACCACGCAACTTCCGAGGCTCCTGGCGCTCATCCGGCGACGCGGTGCGCGGCCTGGTGTGGCGCTGAATCCAGCAACCCATCCGGGCATCCTCACCTACGTCCTGGACGACGTTGATATGGTGCTCCTGATGACGGTGAATCCCGGCAGCACTGGCGAGCGGGCCATGCCTGCTTCCTGCCGCAAGATAGCCGATGTGCGCGCACTGTTGGGCGAGAGTGCGAATCGCATTCATATCATGATTGACGGTAATGTGAGCCTCGAATACGCGCCAGAGATGATGCAAGCTGGGGCTTCCGTCCTGGTCTGCGGTTCCTCAAGTATCTATGACCAAGATACGAACGTGCGGGACGCTCTTCTCGCCTTCAGGAAGTCGCTCAACGGGCAGTAGCCCCGCGCTGAGGGGCTGACCCAGCCGGCGATCCATGCTTCAAGCCATACTGCAATATAGATATCGTCTCCGGCCGGCAAGCTGCAAGGTACTATCGTGCGTTGCGCCGATATGGTTCGTCCGCGAGTGGTGCAAGTTGGCAACTTGCGCTACACGCTTGCACCCCGTAGGATGTATGGACAGCATATCTGCTTGCTTGACAAACCGCGAGCAGGATGATATACGGGTAGCGACAATCGCAACACGTAGCGCATCTTCAGTAATCCGAGGTGAAGCGAGCAGCGATGCCCACCGATACAATCTCCCTTGCCCTGTCCCCGGACGCTGCGCGTCTGAGCAGCACCACCCTCGCCTACATCGAGCGCATGCGTGTTCCCGGCGCGCCCTACGGCCGCTACCTCTATGCCGAGGGGATGGCGGTGCCGGTGCTCTACGCCTCATCCTATGCTGCGATGACGCGCCACCTCTACGGCGAGTTGGACGGCCTGGGCGACCGACAACGCCGCGCGTGGATCGGCTATCTGCAGGCGCACCAGGACGACGACGGCCTGTTCCGTGACCCCGCCATCTACGGCGAGGGGTGGTACAAGGATGACCCGGAATGGTGCGGCCGACGCCACCTGTCGTGCCATGTGGTGACCGCCCTCACCTGCCTGGGCGCGGTGGCCGAGAAGCCGCAGAGCTGGCTCGATCTCTTCATCGCGCCGGGCGGGGTCGAGGGCTGGCTGGAAGGGCGCAACTGGCGCCACGAGCCTGCCTTCGCCGGCAACGAGGTGATGAACGTCGGCACGCTGCTGCAATACGCGCGCGACTTCCAGGGACATCCGGCTGCCGGCGACGCCATGCACCGCCTGTTGGCCTGGCTGGCCGGCCACCACCTGGATGCGGCCGCGGGGGTGTGGGGCTACAAAGACCTGGCCGACCCGCTCAACCTGTCCGACGAGGTGCAGGCGGCCTATCACTTCTGGCCGCTCTTCTTTTACGACCACGTGCCGGCGCCCCACCCCGAACGGGCGATTGATACCGTGCTGCGCACGCAGAACCCGCGCGGGGGCTTCGGCTGGGGCGTGCACAACCGCCATGAGCCGTGGAATTCGAGCGCGTGTGAGGACATTGACTCGATCGACCCGCTCGCTCGGCTGTCCACACTGACGCCGCACCGCCGAGACGAAATCCGGGCCGCGCTGCGCCGGGCGCTGCCGTGGGTGCTGTCCAATCAGAACCGCGACGGCGGCTTCGTCTTCATGCGCGGACAGCCCTTCTCCTACGGCCACCCGCTCATGGCGTCCGGGCCGGATGTCTCGGCGATGTTCCCCACCTGGTTCCGCACGCTCTGCCTGGCCATCCTGGCCCAGGCCCTGCCCGATTCGCCGATTGGCGCGGTCGGCTGGCAATTCTGCGAGTGTCCCGGTATGCAGTTCTGGCGGGGCCGATCTGGAGCTACCCCATGCGAAAGACCATCCCACTGAACGGCTTCTGGCGCTTCCTCCCAGAGCTGGAGCCGCAATACCACCCCGGCGCCGAGTATGCGCAGCCCGACTGGGACCGGCGGCACTGGGAGGTGGTGCCGGTGCCCGGCTGCTGGAATCTGTACGCCGAGCGCTATCGCATCTACGAGGGGGTCGCCTGGTTCGCCCGCTCGTTTGCCCTTCCAGAATGGTCGTCCGACGCCATCGGCGTGCTGCGTTTCGGCGCGATCAACTACGCGGCCGAGGTCTTCGTCAACGGGCAGCCGGCGGGCGAACACACGGGCGGGTACACGGAGTTCACGCTCGATGTCAGCCACCTGCTGCACGCGGGCGAGAACACGCTGGCGGTGCGGGTGGACAGCCGGCGTCACCGCATCCTGCTGCCGGCCTGCCTGGGCTGGTTCAACTACGGCGGCATCCACCGCGATGTGACGCTCGAAGTGTCGCACGGCGGCCGGCTGGAATGGGTGGGCGTGGACGGCGCGCCGCTGGCAGGCGGGGCGGACGGCCAGATCCGGCTGCGCGTGATGGCGCGCGACGACCGGCCGCTGCGCGCCGCGCTCCTCCTGCGCGACCCGACCGGCCGCGATATCTGGCGCGACGAGACGAAGGTGGGGGGCGGCAGCGTACGCGAGTTGGACTGCCCCTGGCGTCTACCCGTCGCGCAGCCGTGGCGCCCGGCGTCCCCCGCGCTTTACACGCTGGAGACCGCCCTGCTCGACGCGACCGGCGCGGTGTTGGATCGGGTGGCGACGTCCTTCGGCATCCGCCGGGTGTGGGCCGAGGGCGCGGCGCTCCTCGTCAACGACGAGCCGGTCTGGCTGAAGGGCATCTGCTACCTGGGGGATCATCCGGCCGTTGGCATCACCTACGACGAACGGATCGCCCGGGCCGACCTGGATGACATGGCGGAACTGGGGGTCAATGCCATCCGCTGCCACGTGCCCCTCCACGAGCGGATGCTGGCCGAGTGCGACCGCCGCGGGCTGCTGGTGTGGTCGGAGGTCCCCATCTACTGCCTGGACCCGCACGAATCGTCCGGCAGCGCGTTCAGCCAGCCGGCCTACCGCGACCTAGCTGCAAACATGCTGCGCGAGATGGTGCAGGCGGCCTACAACCATCCGAGCGTCATCCTCTGGAGCCTGGGCAACGAGTGCAAGGTGGCGCACCCCGAAGCGCCCGCCTTCTTCGCCGGCCTGGCCGAGACGATCCGCGGCCTCGACTCCACGCGCCTGCTGAGTTACGCTTCGCTTTACGGCACGATGGGCCAGGTGGGCGAATTGCTGGACGTCATCGGCGTCAACGAGTATTGGGGCTGGTACGACCGGGTGAGCGCGGCGTCGGGCAAGGATCGGCCGCTGCTGCGGGAGGTCGTCGAGGGTGCGGACGGCGCGCGCACGGTCGGGGTCGCCGCGCTGGATCTCTCCCGGCTCGAACAGGAGTTGGCCGCCAAATCGCAGACCTATCGCCAGCCGCTCCTCCTGACCGAGTTCGGCGCAGACGCCGTACCCGGCTACCGCTCGACCGACCGGGCGCTCTGGTCGGAGGACTACCAGGCGTACTTCCTCGAGCGGACTTACGAAGTGCTGCGCTCGGCGCCCAATGTCTGCGGCGCGTTCCCGTTCCTCTACCAGGACTACCCCGACCCGTCGAAGCACGTGACGACCTATTGGGCGGGGCTGAACCTGAAGGGGATCGTCGGTTACAACCGGGAGCGCAAGCTGGCCTACGCCGCGCTGCGCGAGATCTACAGGTATCTCTGATTGAAATCTACAGGAGCCGCTCATGCCTCAACCCATCCGCCTCGGCCTGATCGCGGTTGCCAGTCCGCTGGAAATGGGCGCGGGGGACGCGCTGGCGCTGCTGGCGCGCTTGGAAGAGGCGTTCCGCGCCCCAGGCTCGCCGCCGATCGAGACCGCCGGTCGCATGGTCGTGACCGGCTCTGCGGCGGCTGTGGTCGCGGGCCGCGCCTTCTACGACCAGCGCGTTGACGCCGTCGTCGCCATCGCCGCATCCTGGTTCGAGGATTACCTGGTGCTCGATCTGCTGGAGGAGTGCTCCGTCCCGGTCGTCGCCTGGGCGCGGCCCGGCATGGAGACCGGCGCGCTGTGCGGGATGCAGCAGTTGTGCTTCATGCTCAAGCAGCTCGGCCGGCCGTACCTTTTCCTGTTCGATGAGCCGGCCGCGGGGGATGCAGCGGTTCGGGCGCGAGCGTTCATTGCGGCGGCGGGCCTAGCGCGCCAGCTTCGGCGAGCACGCATCGGCCACCTGGGGCATCGCGTCGAGGGGATGACCGAGACCACAGCCCACGAGCTGGCGCTCAAGCGTACCTTCGGGCCGCGAGTGGTCGGGCTGGATACCCAGGGCTTCCTGGAACGGGCCGCGCAGGTGGACGTGCTCCCGCTGGCGACCGATTGGCAGGCGCTCGGCGGGCAGGTCGGCCGGGTGACCGCGACGGCGGAGGCCGGCATCGCATCGCTGCAGGTGGTCCACGCGCTGCGTGCCACAGTCGCGGAGCTGGGCCTGTCGGCCGTCTCCATCGGCTGCTACCCGCACCTGATGGGCAAGGTCTGCCTGGCGGCATCGCTACTGGGCGAAGAGGGGGTGCCGGTAGCGTGCGAGGGGGACGTCAATGCGGCGCTCGGCATGTTGATGCTGACGCGGCTGACCAGCCAACCGGTGCATAACACCGATCTCCTGGATCCGATCTCGGCCGAAAACGCCATCGTCTTCTCGCATTGCGGCTCCGGCGGCTTCTCCCTGGCCGAAAGTCCTGCGGAGATCACGCTCGGCCCGGTGCGCCTGATGGAGCATGGGCTGTGCTGCCTCTTCCCGGCCCGCCCCGGCCCGGTGACGCTGCTCAACATCGTGCCGGCTCTCGGCGGCCACCGCATGGCCGCCCTGCACGGCGAGGCCATCGTCACCGACATGGTCTTCCCTGGCAACCCGCTGCGCGTGCGGTTCCGGGAGGACTACCGGGCGATCCTCGCCTGGATCGCCGACCAGGGCCTCGGCCATCACTGGATGGCGGCCTACGGCGACCTGCGGCGGCCACTGGCCGACCTGGCAGCGATGGTTGGCTGTGAATGCATCGGTTTGGGCGATTGAAATGGGTGTATTCAGAATCAGTTCAGCCCAACCAAGCGGAGCATCCAGAGCGGAGTGGCGGTGTAGTTTCCGCCACGTAGTCGAAGGATGCGGAGCGGTCTCGCCCCATGGCCGCATCGTTCGCCTGAGCTCACGACGAAGTCCTTCGACTGCGCCTCGCGAACGGCGGCGAGGCTCCGCTCAGGATGCTCGTAACTAACTTCAAATGCACCCAATTCATTCGGAGGTCCCATGAACTCTCGCGAACGTCTGCTGGCCGCCATCCGCGGCGAACGGCCCGACCACGTGCCGCTGACCTGCTGGTGTTTCGGCTTCAGCCCGCCGGCTCACCTGCGCTGGACGCGCGACGGGCGAGCCGTGACGCACTGGTACACCGGCCGCCTGGAACACATCCACACCCTGCCCGGACCGTGGCGCCTGCCGGAGGATGATTTCGAGCGGGTGCTCGCCTGGCGCAGGCTGGGCGTGGACGACGTGATCGAGGTCTCGCCGCCGTGGGGCATCCACCCCGACGTGCGCCTCCGGGATTGGCAGGAGCCGCCCTCGGCAGCCGAGCCCCACATGCTCCTCTGCCGGGAATACGACACGCCGGCCGGCCTGCTGCGCCACATCGTGCGCCGCACCGCCGAGGAGACGCCGCCTGGTTGGGTCGTGCAGCCCGACAACGTCCCACTGGTCGAGGACTTCAACATCCCGCGCGGGGTGCGCCACGCGGTGGTCGGCCCGGACGACCTGCCGAAGCTGCGCTACCTGCTGTGCGACCCGACCGCCGGGCAACTGTCGGCCTACCAGGCGCGCATGGCGGCTGTGCGCCGCTTCGCCGACGCCGAAGGGGTGCTCGTGGCGGGCTGGAGTGCGTTCGGCATGGATCTGGTCGTGTGGCTGATGGGCGTCGAGGCGGCCGTGCTGGCCGCGATGCACGAGCCGGCGTTCTTTGCCGAGCTGCTGGCGATCGTGTCGGCCTTCGACCGGCGCCGCACGGAGATCATGCTCGACGTGGGCGGCGTGGATCTGGTGATGGGCCGCGGCTGTTCGAACGCTTCCTGCTGTCGCCCCTGGCCGGCCTCGTGCGGATGGCGCACCAGGCCGGCGTCCGCTTCGGGTACACCATGACGACAGGTATGCTGGCGATGGCCGACCACCTGCTGGCGGCCGGCGTGGACGTGCTCTATTACGTGGACCAAGTGCAGGACAAGGCCGATCTTGCGGCGGTCAAAGCGAAGTTCGGCGGACGTATGGCGCTGGCGGGCGGGATCAACAGCGGCGTCACGCTGGCGAGCGGGACGGCGGCCGAGATTCGAGAGGCGGTGGGCCGTGCGTTGGCGGCGCTTGGCCCCGGCGGCTTCATCCTCGCGCCCGTGGACGCGCTCTTCCCGGATACGCCGTGGGCCAGCGTCGAGGCGATGATCGCGGCGTGGCAGGAGCTGCGATGAACCTCAAACGCTTCGGCGAGCTTTTCCCGCTCGGCTCGCACCTGTGCCGTGAGCCGATGCCCCCCATGGCCGAGCTCAAGCAGGACATGGCGAACCTCAAGCGCCACGGCTTCAACCTGATCAAGCTGCAGGAGCACTGGGCGATTGACGAGCCGCAGGAAGGGCGCTGCGACTTCTCCCGCACCGAGGAGCTAATCGAGCATGCTGCCCGGCTCGACCTGGGCGTCTACCTGGGGCTGACGTGCGAGCAGGCGCCCCCCTGGCTGTGGCGCAAGCATTCCGGCTGCCGGATGGTGGGTCGCAACGGCCTGCCCATCGCCTACGAGGCGCAGACGACCCTGCCGGCCGACGGCAAGCCCGGCCCCTGCTTCGACGATCCCGGCGCGCTGGCCGACCAACTGCGCTTCATCCGGCAGTTGGTTGGGACGCTGGGTCGCTTCGAGAACATCGCCTGCTGGAACACCTGGCAGGAGATCGGCTACTGGGCCGAGCGGTTCGCCGGCCAGCCCGTGTGCTATTGCGCGAACACGCTCGCCGCGTTTCGGGCCTGGTTGCGAGGGCGCTACGGCGACCTGGATGGACTGAACCGGGCCTGGAACGCCCGCTACGGCGATTGGGACTCCGTGACGCCCGACCGGTCAGCGATCGTGCGCTACCCGCAGCCGGGGAACATTGACTGGCGCTACTTCATGGACAACGTCCAGATCGCCAACGTGCTGCGCTCCCGCGCCCAGGCCATCCGCGAGGCGGACCTGCTCGGCCGGCCGGTCTTTGCGCACAAGGGTGCGCCCATGGTCGGCGCGGGGCAGGATTGGACCTATGCCCGCTGCCAGGATTTCCTCGGCTCGTCGTGCTATCCCGCGTGGAACTCGCTCCAGCCCTGGGACGACGGCCGGCCTGCGGCGGGCGCGCTGCTGCCGCGCCACGACTCTCTCCTGGCCGAGTTGGCTGATGGCGTGGCGCTGCGCTATGACTATATCCGGTCTTGCAACCGCCGGGGGAACCCGGTCTGGGCCGCCGAGTTCCAGGGCGGGCCGGTCAGCACCGGCTTCCACAAGGGCCGCGTGCCCGATCCCGACGACCTGCGCCGCTGGATGCTGACGGCGGTCGGATCGGGGATCACCGCGCTCTCCTTCTGGGTGACGCGCGCCGAGATCCACATGGCCGAGGCGAACGGCTTCAGCCTGCTGGACAGCACGGGCGACAGCACCCCGCGCTACGAGGAGGCGGCGCGCATCGGGCGGGCGCTCAACCAGTACCCAGACCTGTTCGCCCAACCGACGCGGCCGTGGGCGCAGGTCGCTATCGTCGTGGACGAGTGGAATTACCAGCTCGTCCAACTGATGGCGCAGGGCCACGAGCATCTGGCCTACAGCGTGCGCGGGTGGTATCGGCTGCTGTGGGAGCTGAATATCCCGGTGGATTTCGTGGAGGCGTCCCAACTGGATGAGGCGTTCATCGGCGACTACCGGGCGCTGCTCCTGCCCTTCCCGCTGAGCATGTCCGAGGAGGTGGCGCGCGGGCTCGCCCGCTACGTCGAGGGGGGCGGCAACCTGATCAGCGAGGCCGCGCCGGGCCGCATGGACTCGCACGGTTACTGCAACCGGGGCGAGCTTTCGCCGGTCATGGCCGGGCTGTTCGGTGTGACACAGCGCAGCTTCACGATGGTACGCGAGCCGGCCGGCCCGCCGCGCTGGTCGCCGGCCGAGCGCACCTGGGGCGAGTACCTGGATGCGGCCATGCTGGAGGGCGCCGGGCCGCTGGCGGGACATCGGGTACGGGCGAATGTGTATATCGAGACGTTCAATCCAGTGGCCAGCGAGCCGGTGTTGCGCTTTGGCAACGCCGTAGCCGGCGCGGTCAGGCAGGCCGGCAAGGGACGCGCCTGGCTCCTGGGCGCCTATATCGGGCACAACGGCACGGCGTACCGGGACGCGGAAACGCGGGCGGCGGTGCGGGCGCTGCTCGCCGGGTGTGGAGTGGAGGCGGCGCACACGGGGCAACTGCTCCTCAGAAAACGGATCGCCGGGAATCGGGAGGCCTGGCTCTTCACGAACCCCACGCCGGATGAGGTCGGCGAGCCGGTAGATGTGGCGGACTATCGGGAGGTCCGGAGCTTGCTCGGCGAGCCGTTCGAGTGGCGAGGAAATCAGATCGTGCTCGCGATCAAGAGCCTGGATGTCGCGGCGCTGGTGATGGAACGATGAGCGGATCCTCATTCGAGAAGCTCTTTCCGGCCGATCTCCTCTCGAAACGCGAACGAATCGAGCGGACGCTGCGCAATCAGCCGGTAGCTCGCGCAGTGCTCCACGAGCAGTTGAGCTACAATCCTGGCGTCATCGCCCGCCACACCGGCAAGACGATCCATGGCTTCGACTACAGCTACGAGGACATCTGCGCGACCATCCGCCGGACGCCGGATGCCTGCTTCCCGCCCGTCGCGCCGTTGGGCATCGGCCAGGTCGTGGACGCCGACGGCTTCTTGATCCAGCAGGGCAACCGGCACTCGATGATCGTCCGCCGGCCATTCGATGACCTGGCCGGCGCGCGCGACTTCCTGCTGCGCAAGACCGAACGGATGCAGCGCTTGGGCCGCCGCGGCGGCTACGGCTACCCGCCGGGCATCATCCCGGTCGGCCGGGAAGCGCGAGCGGGTTTCGACCCCGAGCAGGAGCGCGAGAACTACCGGCGCTACATGACCGGCCTGCAGAAGCTGATCGGTGACACGGTCATCGTGGACTACTCGATCCAAACCGGATTCTGCGAGTGCTGGTACCGGTTGGGGCTGGATACCTTCATCTCCTCCTATCGCTGGGCCAGCGCATTGGCATAGAACCGCAGATAGTCAATGCTGTGCTGCTCCCAATAGGTATATTCGTGCTTGCCCGGATACACCTGCCAGATGTGCGGGATGCCGCGATCCACCAGGATGCGGTGCAACAGCTCGGCTCGCTCTAGCCAGGGATCCTCTTCGGCCATATCAATCCAGATTTGAAGCTGTTCCAGACCCGGCAATGAGCGCGCCAGCGCGAGCGGTTCTTTGCCGCGCAGTTCGTCACCCGTACCCAAAAAGCTGAATGAGGTATCATCCAGGGTGCGCAGCGCGACGCTGTGCGCGCCGACCACGCCGAACAGGTCGGGCCGGCGAAAGGCATGGCTCAGCGCGCCCCAGCCGCCCATCGAAAGCCCGCCAATGGCGCGTGATCGGGGCGAGCGGAGGGTACGATAGGTGCTGTCCATGTGCCCGAGCAGGTCACGCGCGACGTATTCACCCCACAGCGGCCCATCTCCGGTATGGTTGGTCCAGTATGCTTTATCTCCCTGCGGCAACACGATGATCAGCGGCGGGATGTCGCCGTTGAGGATCGCTTTGTCGGCCGTGTTGATCAGCCCATAGACGATCCACTCATCCCGGTGGCCGCCGAGGCCGTGCAGCATGTAGAGCACCGCGTAGCGCCGGCTGGCGCTGCCGTAGTCCGGCGGCAGATAGAGCCAATAGGGCATGTCGCGATCCAACTCTGGGCTGTAGAACCAGCGTTCCTGGAGACTGCCCATGAGGTTGGAGGCCACATACTCGCCGACGCGGGTCAGCGCATCGGCCGAGGCGACCACCTTCCACGGCAAGGTCGGCGGCGGGGTTGGGGTCGCTTGCGGCTGGGGCGCGGTTGAGGCGGCGTTCGGCGCCAGGGCTTCGCGTGGGATGGGCGTGCCGAACCGGCTCGGCACGCGCGCGCCGGGCGCCGGCGCCTGTATCGCCGCGCGCGCCAGGCCCGGCTCCGCGGGGGATGGATCGAGACGCATGACGATCAGCGCCAGCGCGGCAATCAACGCCGGGCTGGCATACCAGAGGCGTTGGGTACGCGGGATGGGCGCCAACACGTGCCAGCGCACCAGCGCCCAGATCAGCAGCACGCTGACGATCTGGATGATGGCGTTGAACCACTGCGGGCCGGGATAGCCCAGCTTGAACGGCGCCGCCGCGATGGCGATGACAGCGACCAGGATCACGTGGGCGGTATAGCCGTAGAGCGCGTGTTGGCCCAACGGCAGCAGCAGCCAGCCGATCCGTCGCTGGATCCGCCCCCAGAATACCGTGGCGGCGAAAAACATAAAGCTGAAGACGAGCGCTGAAGCGATCAGCCGGCCCATCCGGAGATCCACCTTGGCGAAGAGGTAATCCTGGATCCACAGTCGCACGTCATGGAAAGTCGTGGCGCCGACCGCCAGATCGGGCGGCATGACCGCGGTGGGTGGATCCACGATGAAATAGATCACGATCAGGGCGGTTACGCCGGCGCCGGTCAAGATCAGGAGCGCCCGCGTCAACCGTTGGCTCAAGAGCGGCATCCGGTCCTGGCGATAGCCGATCACCAACCCTGTGAAGAAAAGCACCTGCCAAGCGGAGAAGTTGAACAGGTAATTGCCCGCGATGGGCCACGGCAGCGAAGCGTATTCCGGGAAGACCTGGTATAGCCCCCACAACAGCCATGACGCGGCCAACACCACCCAGGTGATCCCACGCTCCAGGAAGACGAAGGTCAGTGGCGCGACGATGAAGAGGATTGTGTACAGCAACATGACATCCACCAGGTAGTACGTCTGATGGAGCGTCAGGACGCTGACGATCACCCGGATCGGATTGCTCAGGTCAATGCCTTGCGCCCATGGCAGGTTGAGGATCTCGGAGACGGGCAGGCTGAGCAAGGTCAGGCCGACGGTGAGGAGGAAGAGGATGCCGGCGCGTTGCAGTACCTTCAGCAGCGCGGGGCCCATGCCGTTGCGCTCGATCAGCCGGCGATAGACCAGCCCGGCGACCAGCCCGGACGTGAGGATGAAGCCCTCGGCGGCCGATGTGTAGAAGCGGTTGCCGCCCGTCAGCAAATAGAGCGGCGACGGGCCGCGCACGTGATCCACGATCATCGCGACCACGAAGAAGCCGCGCAGCAGATCAATGCGGAGATCGCGGCCATAGCGATCTATGTAGCACGGCTCCGGGCCGCCTTCGAACGCGGGGACCGGCCGCGGGCGGCCGCCAGGCGGCAGCGTGACATCATCGAGGCATTCGTCGTCGTGGCTGGGGGGCGGGGGCGGTTGTCCTCTGGATCGAAGCCACTTTTTCATCAGACCCATCCTTCCCGATTCATCCGCCAAAGAGTGCGCCGCGGCTGGCTGGCCCAACGACGCGGCTGTAGAGGCCCAGAAAACCGGTGGTGATGGCGGGCTGGCGGGGTCGCCGCTCCGACAACCGACGGGCGATCTCGTCGGCGGGCACGCACAGGTCGAGACGCCGGCCGGGGATATCCATCTCGATCAGATCCCCTTCGCGCACCGCGGCAATGGGGCCGCCAGCGTAGGCTTCCGGGCAGACGTGGCCGATGCACGGCCCACGCGTCGCGCCGGAATAGCGGCCATCGGTGATCATCGCCACCGATTCGCCCAGCCCCAGCCCCACCAGCAGCGCGGCCGGGATCGAAAGCTCGCGCATCCCCGGCCCGCCGGCCGGCCCCTCGTTGCGGATCACCAGCACATCGCCCGGCCGCACCGCCCGCGCCATCAGCGAATCGCGCACATCCTCTTCCGACTCGAAGACGCGCGCCGGGCCGGTGTGGCGGAGCATCGCCGGGCTGATCGCGCTCTGCTTGACCACCGCGCCGTCGGGCGCCAGAGAGCCGCGCAGCACCGCGATGCCGCCTTCGGGGGCGAGCGGCGCATCCAGGCCATGAAGCACACCCGCGCCGGTCACCCACGCCCTGGCCGCGATCTCCCCCAGCGATCGGCCAGCCACCGTGGGCCGGTCGCTGGCGAGGAGCGGCGCCAGGATGCGCAGCGCGGCCGGCACCCCGCCCGCCCGATGTAAGTCTACCACGGTGAGCCGGCTGGCGGGCGCAAATTTGGCGATCAGCGGGGTCGTCCGGCCCAACCGGTCGAAGGTGTCGGGCGTGATGTCCGCGCCGACCTCGTGCGCCACCGCGGGCAGGTGCAGGGTCGCGTTAGTTGAGCCGCCGAGCGCCAACGTCACCCGCACGGCGTTTTCCAGGCTGGCCTGGGTCAACATCTCTCGCGCGCCGACGCCCCGCCGCACCAATTCCACGATCTGCCGGCCGCTCGCCTCGCACAGCGCGCGCCGGGCCGGATCGAGCGCGGGCAGCGTCGCGCAGCCGGGCAGGGCCAGCCCCAATGTCTCGACGATGCAGGCCATCGTGTTGGCCGTGCCCATGAAGCCGCACGCGCCCGGCCCAGGGCACGCCCCGCATTCGATCTCGTAGAACTCCGCCGCGCTGATCTGCCCAGCCTTGTAGCGGCCCATCGCCTCTTTCACGTCGCTGAGGATGAGCTCCCGAACGGAAGGCGCGCCCTGAGCGAAGGCCACGTCTCCTGAGCGAAGTGCAGCGTAGTCGAAGGATGTGGCCGCAGTCGAAGGATGCCACGCCGCACCCTTCGACTGCGCCGGGGCTCCTTCCCCGGCTCCGCTCAGGGTGCGCTGCTTTGCTGGCATGATTAGCCGTCCCGGCGCCATCGGCCCGCCCAACACAAAGACCGTCGGCAGGTTGAGCCGCGCCGCGGCCATCAGCATCCCGGGGATGATTTTATCACAAGAGCAGAGCATCACCAGGCCGTCGAAGCGGTTGGCGCGCGCCATCAGCTCGACCGAGGCGGCGATCACATCGCGCAGCGGCAGGATCGCGTGCATTCCCTGGCCCTGGGCGATGCCGTCGCATGGCGCGACCGTGTTGAACTCGGCCGCCGCGCCGCCCGCCGCGGCCACGCCGGCCTTCACCCACCCGGCCAGCTCGCGCAGGTGGAAATGGCCGGGATCCACCTCGCTCCAGGAGTTGACGATGCCGATCAGCGGCTTCTCGAAGTCATCGTCCGAGAAACCCATCGCCCGATAGAGCGCCCGCGGATATGCGCCGGCCATCCCCTCGAAAACGCCACGACCTTTCAATGATCTATCATCCTGTAAGTGGTTCCAGTTGCCAGGTCAGCCATTGGGCATAGAAATAGGCTGAGCCGCCGGGCGCGAGAAGAGTATGCGCCGCCGGCGGCGCGCCGATGATCTGTGCGCCGCGGGCCAGCAGTTCGCTCACCGGCCGCGGGGCCATGTAGGTGTGCAGCAACGTCTCCTGATCTATCAACAGCAGCGCGGTGATTTCGGAGTTGGGCGCAGGCCGGCTCAACGCCGCCGCGCGAAAGACGGCGCTCACGATGGTCACGGGCACGCGTTTACGCTCTGGGCCGCGACGCAGCCTGAAGACGGCCGACCACACCAGCAGCGGCCGGCACGCCTCGGCCCAGTGATAGGCGATCGTGCGCGGGATGGACGCCGGCCGGCACCAATAGGTGATGGGACTGTCGCCCAGCGAGATCGGGCAGCACGCTTCCTCTTGCGCCTCACGCGTCACCGCCTGGCTCCAGTTTTCGCCCGGATCCAGATGCCCGCCGATGCCGACGAACGCCCCGGCATGAGGCTCGCCTTGCGCGCCCAGCGGCATAGTATCGGGGTCCAGCCCGAACACCAGCTTATCGCACCAGGTCAGGATCAGGCCGGTGCTCAGCTCGGCGCCCGGCCCGCCCAGGTCGGGCAGTTCCAGGGCTGCGCCGCGCGTCTCACCGATCAACTCAGAAAAGTCATCCATGCATGATTTCCGAGGTAGCAGGTATGGCCGCGTCCGGGTCTTCCATGTCCGGCGCGGCCTTCACGCCGATCGTATTAAGCGCGGCCACGGCCAACCGGTCGGCGCGTTCGTTGAATTCATCGCCGGCATGGCCACGCACCCAATGCCAGATGATCCGGTGCTTCTGGGTAGCCGCGTGGAGCGCCTGCCACAGATCGCGGTTTTTCACCGGCTGTCTGGTCTGGGTGCGCGGCTCATAGCGCATCCAGCCGTTGCGTATCCAGCCGGCCAGCCACTCGGTGATGCCCCGGCGCAGATATTCCGAGTCGGTGTGCATCTCGACCACGCAGGGCCGGGTGAGCGCCTGGAGCGCGGCCAGCGCGGCGCGCAGTTCCATGCGGTTGTTCGTCGTCAACGACGCGCCGCCCTGCAACACCTTCTCGTGCGGGCCATAGCGCATGATCGCGGCCCAGCCGCCGGGGCCGGGATTGCCGGAGCACGCGCCGTCGGGGTGGATGATGACGGGGGTGGGGTCGGGCAAGTTAGGCTCCTGCTTGTGTGGCTTCCGCAAAAAACTCTAAAGAAAGCTGAGAATCTTCTGTCGAATGCACCCCCAACGGAGCGGCCCGTGTTTCGGTCATACCTGTCGTACGCGCCGCGGCACACACTTCACCCCAACTAACAAAATACTCATCGTAGTATCGGATGGGATACTTGCCGTATTGTATTAATTCGGCGCGGCTCGGCAAATGTCCCAGGCTGGCTGCGACGCGCTTGACCTCCAGTTGCAGCATCTTCTTGGGCACCTCGTATTTCTGTTTGGGCATCCGCGGCACAGGACTGTTCTTGGCCGTCAACTCGCGCTCGGCCTTGCGGAAGGGGTCTATGCCGTTGCGGATTTCCTCATGCCGGGCGAGTGCAATCTCGCAGTATTTAGGCGATCTCTCGATGCCGAGAAAGCGGCGCCCAAGCTGATGCGCAGTCAGGGTAGTCGTGCCGGCGCCATTGAAGGAATCCAAGACTACTTCACCGGGACGGGTAAAAGCGCAATCAGCCGATAGAGCAATTGCGGCGGCAACTGCGTAGGGTGATCCACCCGACGGCTGTTATGCTTGAGTCGGTAAATATCGCCCCATACATCGGTCAATGTTCCTCGATCATTGATTTTGGCGCGTTGGCGTTCAGTAACGCAGTTTCCCCGTAAGCAATAGCCATCGGCCAATGGCGCTAACGATTTGAAAGGCGAAAGGCCATTATAAACATCGGTCACGCCCGCTTCGCCGGTCAAGCCTGGCAAGGGGCGCGAGACACCTTTGCTGAAAGCCAGGATAGTGTAATGCGCCGGCATGATGAACCGAACCGGAAACGCCAGACCATCCCACGCGATCCAGTTCTGAAACTGAAGCACCGTATCCATGAACAAGAAATGCCGGACAGACCAGAGCGGGATGTTGAGCAACGCCAAGGTGCGACCAGGTTTCAGGACGCGCGCTAACTCACTGATCCACTGATCACACCAGTCGAAATACTGACGGATCTCCAGATCATCGCCGTAGCCACTATAGCCTTTGCCCAGGTTGTAAGGCGGGTCAGTAAAAACGAAATCTATCGAGTTGTCGGGGATGGTCGCCAGTTTCTCAAGGCAGTCACCTTCAAGAATCCGGTTGGTCAGGGATTCAGGGAGTCGGCTATCCATCCGCGGTGCGAATTGCTCAATGGAACCGGCGTTTTCCGGCGACAACGGTAGAAAACCCATTTGAGGCGTCGCGGCATATCGAAAGGTTGGCTCTCGAACAGATTTGAACGCCAGGTTGCGATCAAAGCCGGCCATACCGCTGTACAACTCACGGTTCAACTCTAAGAGCGTGTTTTGAAAGCAAAACTGCATCCTTATAGATAGACGGCAGGATTGCGAGCCAGGCGTTGAAGCATGATCCGTACCATCGCGGCATAAATGAGGGCTTCACTGGTTTCCGGCAGCACTTCATAGTCTTTGCTCAAGCGCCGAAACCGGTACAGCCAGCCAAAGGTACGTTCGACAATCCAGCGGTGGGGCAGAACTACAAAGCCTTTGGCATCATCACTGCGCTTGACAATCTCAATCAGCCAGCCGCAGTTTTCCAACACCCAGGCGGTGAACGCTTCGCCATCATACCCGCCGTCGGCCCAGATCAAGGCCAGCCGTTCCAGGTGCTGTTGGAAGGCCTTAGCCAAGAGGAGTTTGGCCCCTTCCCGTTCCGGCACATCGGCTTTGGTCACCACCACCTCAATCAGGAGGCCCAAGACATCGACCAGGATGTGCCGCTTGCGGCCGGTAACCTTCTTGGCGGCATCGTAGCCCCGTTCGCCCGCGACGGCCGTGGTCTTGACCGACTGGCTGTCCACAATGGCGGCACTGGGCTCGGCCTCGCGCTCATCTTCTTCCCGCACGGCTGGCCGTAGCGCGGCATTCAGTTGGGCCCAGCGGCCGCTCGTGCGCCAGTCGCGGAAGTAACCATAGACGGTCTGCCAGGCCGGGAAGTCGTGGGGCAGCAAGCGCCAGGCACAGCCGGCCCGCAAAACGTAGAAGATGGCGTTGAGGACTTCACGCATCACGACGGTCCGATGCCGGCCGCCTGGTTTCGCGGCCGGGATCAAGGGTTCGAGCAACAGCCACTCCGTATCGGTCAGATCGCTGTCGTAGGATTCACGTATCATGGGGCTATCTCGCTTTCAGGTTGGAATGTGCACGTAGGTGTGGGCCCAGAATAAGTTGAGATGACTGATTTGTAAAGTTGACCGTGGGGCGATGATTCAGGACATGGCTTGAGCTCTCTGTTTCAGCAGTGCGCGCCGTGTTGTGGGTAATTACCCGTGATTAGGTTATTGAGTAGCGAAAGCGCAACTAAACTTCCCAAACACGCTCTAAGGGGCGGCTACTCTCTGACCAATGAGCCATTGTCTACTCCTGCAAGACCTCTCGCACAAAGGCGCAGAGAACGTCGAATTCCTCACGCGAGAAGGCAATCGTACAATGGCTGTATGTACAACGGAATGACACTGCGCTCAAACACCTTTTGGGAAAGCTCAGTCGGCCAGAAGATAGAAGTCTTTTGGCGAAGCTCGTTGACCGTTCTCTTGTACACCACCAGAATTGCTCCTGAATTGTGCCCCCAAACACGCGTCTTGAATGCCGCCTATCCCCGCACGCGAAACCCCCGCTCCGTCGACGCATCCGGCGCGTCCGCCACCTCCACCCCCGTCACGTCAGCCATCGGCGGCCCGTCGTGACACCAACGCACCATCGCATCCACGACCGCGGCTTCCCCCTCGAAGAGCGCCTCGACCGAGCCGTCCCAGGCGTTGCGCACCCAGCCAGCCACGCCCAGAGCGCTCGCCCGCCGGGCGCAACTGGCCCGGAACCCAACACCCTGGACACAACCCCGAATGACAACGTATACGCGTTTGTGGCTCATGGTTTCCTTGGCGATTGCCATTGGCATCGAATGCATCCTCAACACGTCACGTGAAACAGGCCCAAGGCCGCGCCCTCGGCCTCATTCCAGCGGCGGATGGCTTCGGGGGTCGGGCCGATGTCCACCGGGCAATCGTGCGCCTTCAGGAATTCGGCGGCTTCCTGCGACAGGCGCGCCTGGCCCGATTGCCCCGCGCCGATGATGATCCGCGTCGCCTTCTTGCGGTAGAGGTCATCTATCTCGGCCAGGCTGATGATGTGGGAAGTGCCATACACCGCTTTGGACAACGCTTTGTCGCGCTTCCGCACTTTGCCGCTCAAGCGAATGACGATATCGTGCTCGTAGCGCTGGCCTTCCACCGTGATGCTGCCGAACCAGGTGTCATCAATCTTCGGTCGCATGGCCGTCCTCCACCGGCGAAATTCTGCCCATCGTTGCCTTCACTCCCGGCGTTTCGGGAGCGCCGCCACCGCGCGCCCACAACCCGGCGCCGGGCCGCGGCGTCGCGCGTGGATTCCCCTCACGCACCCACATCCCGATGACGAACGCGCCCACGCACGACATCAGGCTCGTCAAGAAGAATGGGGCGCGCAGCCCCCAAAAGGCCGCGACGGTCGCGCCGGCCACCGGGCCGAGCGCGTTCGACGCAGCCATCGCGCTGGAGTCCAGCCCAAACACGACCCCCGCCCGACCTTCCGGCGTAAGCTTCGCCAGGAGCGCAGTCAGCGTCGCCAGGGTGCCGCCCACGGCGAACCCGCTGCACAACTGCCATATGATCAGCCAGCGCGGATCGTGCACGAACGCCTGGGGCACGAAGAAGACCGCCGCGGCGATCGCGCAGAGGATCAGCAGGCGGCGCTGGCCTAGCCGGTCGCTCCAGTTACCGATGAGCGGCGCGCCGATCGCCGCGCCGAGGGATGACACGCCGGAGATCAGCCCGGTGACCACGCCGACCTGCGCGCCGGCCGGCAGCAAAGTCTGGACATACAACGGCAAGATCGGGCTGATCGCGCCGTTGCCGATGCGCAGCAGGATGCGCGCAGCGAACGCAGCGAGCAGCGCAGTAGATGCCAGCACCAGCACGAGGCCGGCGCCAAAGCCGGTCACTTTGTTGCGGCCGGCCAACGCAGACGTCGGTTGAAAATCCTCGTGGACGAACAGCGTGACCAGAAGGCCGGAAAGGAAGAGCAACCCGCCCGTCACCCAGAAGCTCGGCCGGTAGCCGAGCGCGTCGCCGGAGATGCCGCCGAGCAGCGGGCCAAGGGAAACCCCCAGGTAGATGGCGGTTTGCAACGAGCCCATGGCCATGCCGGAACGTTCTTTGGGCGCGGTGGCGGCGACCAGGGCCATCGTGGCGGGGACGGTGCCGGTGAAGAGGCCTTGCACGAAGCGCAGCACCATCAACTGCGGGACATTGGTGACGAAGCCCATCAGCGTCAGGATGACCGCGCCGCCGAACGAGGCGCGCAACACCATCAGCTTGCGGCCATGACGGTCGGCCAGCGCGCCCCACACCGGCGCAATGAGCGCCATGCTGACCGCCTGCGCAGCGGTCACCAGGCCGGCCCACACACCGACCTGGCGGACATCCGTGACGCCAAGTTCCTGGATATAGTAGGGAACAAACGGCGTGACGAACGAAAAGCCCGCCACTGCGATGAATTGGGTCACCCAAAGGGTGTAGAGAGTGCGCCGCCAGAGAGGCACGGGTATCGCCTGCCTTAGTTGAGAGTCGAAAGCTGCTTATCGGCAAACATTGTACCACGCCTTGCGCGTCTTGGGGAATCTGGCTGCCATTGAGTGAAATGCGGCTGAAGTCATCGCTACTATCCGATCATCGAGAGGATGGTCAACGCGGTTTTGCCTTGTTTCCCCCTTCGGTGTACACTCTCGTTTTGAATTGATGATGTCCGCGAACTGTATTGTGCTACTCTGATTCCAACCAATCGTTGAGGAGTTTGTATGCCTTCCTTCCATACCCTGGCCGTCCATGCCGACGAACGGCTGCTCCGGCCCAACCCTTCGACGCCGCTCAGGGCAAGTTTCACGCCGGTCGCCACGCCGATCTATCACAGCGCGGCGTATGTGTACGAGGATCTCGATGACTTGGATGCTATCTTCGCCGGGACGCGGCAGGGGCCGGTGTATGCCCGCTACGGCAACCCGACGTTGACCGCGTCGGTAGGGGGCGAAAACCCCGATGATATCATCGCGGACCTGGATCAGGCCCTATGGAAGGCCAGGGAGTGAGTCATGGCCGAGCAAGGAGATGTCATGCGCCATCGCACGGCTGGCTCGGTCGGACGCAAAAGCAGCACGCACCGCCGTTCCGGGCGCCGGCCAGAGCAGAAAGCGCGGCGCTTGCTGGCGTTGATCGTGTGCGCCTGGCTCGTTGTGAGCTGTGCGATGCCGCCGCCTTTCCCGCCCCCTTCACCGACGCCGCCGCCGACCGAGCCGCTGCCAACCGAGACCGCGACGCCCGGCATGACGCCGGTTCCCGCGACAAACACGCCGTTACCCACAGTCGCACCGGCAGCCACCGCCACGCCGACGCCCCAACCGCCGGAGGTCAATTGGGCCATCTACGAGGCTGTGCTGCGGCCGTCTGCCATCCAGCAATTGGCGTCAGATATGCGGCCGGGCGGCCGCCTCAGCAGCCTGACGCAATACAGTCTGACGGTCACGCTCAGCGCGGACTTGAACCGAGTGGACGGTCGCGCCCGCGTGCGCTATACCAACAACGAAAAAGACCCACTCAACGAGGTCTATTTTCATCTTTTCCCGAACATCTGGAACGGGGCGATGACGATCGCCGGGGTGTCCGTGGATGGCCGGGCCATGGAGACGATCCTGGAATCGGGGGACGATCTGCTGCGCGTGCCGCTCGCGCAACCCCTGGCGCCGGGCCGATGGACCGACATCGCAATGGATTTTCGCGTGCCGATCCCTACCGATGACGAGGTGGGCAACTATGCCGATTTCGCGTACATCAACCACATCCTCGCCCTGGCGCATTTCTATCCCACCGTCGTGGTCTATGGCGACAAGGGCTGGCATCTCGAAACCCCGGCGACCCAGGGCGACGTGGTGTATCACGACGCCAGCCTATATGATGTCAGCCTGACCGCGCCGATGGGGCTGGTGATCGCGGCCGCGGGCGCTACGCTCGGCCGGACCGAAAACGGAGATGGGACGGCCACCTGGCGCCTGGCCGGCGGCCCGCTGCGCGATTTCAACGTCGCGGCCAGCACGCGCTACCGGGTCGCCAGCCGACAAGCGGGCGACATCACGATCAACAGCTACTTCCTGCCGGAGGACGCGGCCGGCGGGCAGAAGACGCTCGACTGGGCGGCGGTCTCGCTCCAGGCGTATCAGACCGAGTTCGGCTCATATCCCTATCGCGAATTGGATATCGCCGCAACCGAAACGACCGCTGGCGGCATCGAATATCCTGGCCTGATCGTAATCTCGCAGCGGTTCTATAGCGACCCGAACAACGTCGTCTACTTCGAGGGGATCACGGTGCACGAGGTGGCGCATCAGTGGTGGTACAACGTCGTGGGGAACGACCAGGTCAACGATCCCTGGTTGGATGAAGCGTTGACCCAGTACAGCACCTACTTCTACTACGATAAGGCCTACGGCAAACAGGCCACCGACAACCTGATGGACAGTTTCCGCGCGCGCTGGGCGCGCGTCGAGTTCTCGGAGAAGCCGATCGGCCTGCCGGTCAGCGCCTATCCGGATAAGGAATACGGCGCCATCGTCTACGGCCGCGGCCCGCTCTTCCTGATCGCCCTGCGCGACCGGATCGGCGCGGACAAGATGGCGCAACTGCTGCGGCGCTACTACGCCGAATACACCTGGAAGATCGCCATGCCGGCCGACTTCCGCCGGCTGGCCGAGGAGATCAGCGACCAGAACCTGGGCGACCTGTGGGCCAAGTGGGTAGGGCCGTAGCGGAGAATCCATGAAGCGCGCCGCGCAAGGGGCGCAAACCGAGGCGGCGCGCCAGGATCAATTGCCCCAGGTTCAGCACATAATGCGCCGCCAGCACGACCCACAGGCTGTTGCTCGCCAGGAAGAGGCCGGAGAGGGCGAGGGCGACCAGCGTGACGCCGAAGACGCCCCACGCGCCCTGCGGCCAGTGCAGCAGTCCGAAGATCAGCGCCAGCGGCCACATCAGCCACCAGGGCGCGATCAGCCAGCCCAAGCCGCCGAGCGGCAGCGAGCGAAAGAGCAATTCCTCCAGCGCGGCCGCGGGCAGCAACGCGGCGATCACTCCGGCCCACTCTCGCGCGTTCACAGGCAGGATGGCGCGCACCACGCGAAGCGTATCATCGGTCAGGCCGCGGCCCCAGCGGCGCTCGATGAGCCGACCGGCCCCGGCGATGAGCGCCGTCAAGCACAGCCCGGCCAGAAGCCCCCAGGCCAGATCCTGGCTCAGGTAAGCTGTGCCCCAGCCCAACGCCCGTGGGCCAGGCCCGACGACCGCCCCGAGCGCGACGCATATCACTACTAGCAGGAGGCGCACCGCGTTATCGGATAGGCTGAGCATCATGTTCTCGGCCGGCAGCCAGCCCGCGTGTAATAATTGGCCAGAGCGATAGGTGGTGAATGCCACGAACGCCATCAGCAAGCCGACGCTTGCCGCGAAGAACCAGGCGGTGAGCATGTGTCATTCGTTTCCCAAACAAAACGCGACTACGAAGAAACCCGTTTTCTCTGAGAAAACGGGTTTCTTCCTTCAGAATGGTCAGCCCACGGCTGAGAGTTTTACTTGGGCGTGATCGTATAGCTGTAGGTCGCCTTTTCGGTCGTCACCGGCGCGAGGGCGCTGACGATCAGGACGGCATCCCTCAGCGCGTCCACCTTGGTGACCGTGACCTGGCCGCGGCCTTCCTTGCTGATCGGGACGCGCTGCAACGTGACCGCGCCATCGTTGCCCACTTCCAGCAGTTGCACAAGCCAGCGCTGATTGAGCTGATTGTCGGTCAGCACCCAGCCGGCCGCCTCCCAGCCGCCTTTGCCCTTCTCTGCGTCATCGCTGTAGTTGATCTCCGGGATGCTGATGTCATCAATCATCAGGCCGGGGCCGTTCACCGCGTCATCGGTGACATACTCGAAGCGGACCAGGATCTTCTTGCCCGCGAAGGAGGTCAGGTCTATCTTCTCTGGCGCCCACTGGGGGGTCTTGCCGCCGCCGCTCATGCCAGTGTAGCCGGAGCCGAAGGCGTTGCCCACCGGATTTTTGTCGGTCGTCTGTTGGCCTTTCAGGATCTGCCATTTCTTGCCGCCATCGGTCGAGACCATCACATAGCCGTAGTCCCAGCCATCTTCCAGGTCATACCAGATCGAGAAGTTGAGGGTCGCGGCCTTGGCGTTGCTCAGATCGAACGCGCGCGTGAGGGAAACGTCGCTGTCATCCCCGCGGTTCGACCACCAGCCATAGCTGCCGTTGGGTTTGGCGCCGACCAGGCCGACGACGTTCTGCCCCGCGAAATCAATGGTCACATCGCCGCTGCCCCGCAGCCGGATGTAATCCACGCCATATTGGCTCACGTCAGTTTTCTCGAAAACGGGGAACCGGCGATGGGTGGCGCTCAGTTCCGGGGTGTCCGGCTGGATCTCTTTATAGCCGTAGCGCCCGGCCGGATCAGCCGACCGCTTGTTGAGATAATTGGCAATCACCCAATCAGCGAAGATATCATCGAAGCGTTCGGTGCGACCGGCTTTGGTCAGCGCCGTATTGAAGCCGGCGACGCTATTGTCGGTCGAAGCGACCACCGCCTTCGTCAGGTCCTCGCCGAAACGATCCAGGAAGTATTGCATGAACAGATAGGACGCACCGTAATGCTCGGCGTTGCCCAGGCTGGGATCGCTCCAGGTCGTCAGTTGTGTGTCGGGCTTCGCCATGTAGGCGGCGTCGGCCCCGCCCGGATCGAAGCCGTTGAGATAGCTCGCCAGTTCCGACATCCCTTCGTTGACCCACGAATCCTCGTTGCGATCGTTGGCCCAGTGGATCATGTGCTGGAATTCGTGCGCCAGGATACCGTCGTAGAACGCGGAGTTCGGCCTGGCGTTATTGGAATCGGCCGAGATGTAGAAGATCTCTTTCTCGTTCGAATAGGGGTTGACCAGGCGCGAATACTCATCGGCTGAGGAATAGTAGCCCGCCACGCGCCGGCCCATCCCTTTTGCATGGAGGATATGCAGCCGGGGGTCATTGTCCACGCCCGGCGTCAATTCGCTCCCGAAGAATCCACGGTTGGTCGTATAGGTCTTGCTCGCAAAGCGGTCCGCCGATTGCTTGAGGTCGTTATCGTTAAGCCTGGCGGTATCATCCACCCACATATATACCACGTTGTTCATGTACTTGAGGGTGGCCGTGACCTGGTTGTGCTCGTCGGTGTCGCTGTTGGACACCCAGAAGACGGCCTTGTCCCCGACTTTGTGGGTGGGCGGTTTGGCGTTCACCACGACCGGGATGTCGGTTACGCCGGGCTTCAGCCGCAACGCCAGCTCACGCTGGTCGCGGATCGGCACCACGGCCTCGGCTAACTGGCGCTCGGTTTCGCCCGAAGCGGGGGGCTGAGCGGTGATGGTAGCCTGCGGTGTGGCGACCTGGCGGGTGGCCGGGGCGGTGGCCTCGGGCGACCTGGCTGTCGCGGTCGGGCGCGGGGTCGGCGCAGCCGGCTCGCCGCTCTGCGTCGGCAGCGGAGAAGCGGTCACCACGCGAGTGATCACCGTGACCGGTTCCTCGACGGTGGGTGCACTCTCCAAGGTGAACATGCCAACGCTGAGAAATGCGCCGAAAACCAGGAGGCAACAGCAGCAGAGCGCCACGGCTGCCACGATCAGGATGACGAGCAAGGTACGATTCGTCGTTTGCATCGAGGTTCTCCCCCTTTACTTGATCGAGTTGGATGTGTCTCTCAATGGTAAGGCGCGGCTTTACGTGCGTCCGTCGGGCCGACCGCGCGGGCGCGCCCCGACAATGCCGATCAGTTTAGCACAACCCGCGCGGGTTTGCGGTGTGCTGCGTTACAGGCGCGCGCGTTTTTTCGCCTCATCCCTCATTGCCAGCACGATTGATCGAGCGGCAGCACGCCTCCGGCGTTGCTGTGCACTCCTTCGGGGGTCATATCCAGGGCCATATGACCGATGGGCAGATAGAAGAACGTGTACGCGCGCAGGCAAACCCGCATACCTGGATTCCCATCTTTGCGCGGGCGCACATCGGCCAGGCCGACCCGCAAGACGGGCGCCGGGGCCATGCGATTATACATGTACACCTCGCGACGCGCATTGATCGCGATGCGCTGTGAATCACCGCGCACGCGTGCCTCAGGCGGCGGCAGGATCAGCGGTGAAAGCGCCAGCGGGACGATCAGCAAAGTCAAACCGAGCGCCAGGCGCCGCACCGCGCTGCCGCGCGCGTCGGCAGCGATGGTGCGGATTACCGCGCGGATGAACATGCTCCAGCCGAGCAGGATCACGACATACGCCCCTGTGTTGACCAGGAACATGCCGGCCACAAACTCGCTGCCCGCGACCTCGCCGCGCCAAAACGGGATGGGCGCACCCGCGTAGCCGGGACACAACCCGTCGCAGCCGGCGCGATAGTCGGCCACCTGGAACGTCTGCCCGGACCACCAGCTCACGAACGGCGCGAGGACCAGACAGCCGAGGACGACGATGATCCAGCGATAGGTCTGTTGTCGCCACCAAACGGCCATCAGCGCCGCCAGGAGGATGAGGCCGATGCCCAGCAGGATCGCCTGCCACGCTGCGAGTTGGATCATGGCTTTACGGAATACACCCGCGGATCGGTTCGTCGGGCACGGGGAAGGCGGTGCGCGCATCCGCGCCGTGCACCCAGATGGTCGGATGGGTTTCGATGGCGTCCAGCCGCACCCAAAGATAGAGCCGGTTGGCCGGATCCATGGCGCGCGCCACCGGGATGTTGGTGAACTCCCAATACGGATAGGTGATCGCGCCGGTCGTGCGCACGCCTGGCATGGCCTCCTTTGCCAGAGGCCGGCCGATCTCATGATTCCAGGCCCCATACAGGGTGACGCCCGGCGGCTGCCACTCCATCGGCACAGAGAGCCGCGTGCCGCGCTTGAAAAACATGACGGCCACATTCGCCTGCGTCGCCTCGCTCGGCGGCCGTTCCGCGCCGGTCGCATCATGCGGCCAGACGATTTGGATGCGCGCATCCACGGCATCTATCGGGCCGGCGGCCAGGCCGCTAGGGACGTCCTGTTGGGGAAAGTAGGTACGCGGGTCAGCTCCGTGCGCCCAAATGCTCGTCGCCAAGTCTGGGCCGTTGCCTTGCGCCATGAAGTAGATCTTGTTCCCCGCATCGTTGGCGCGACTGACATCCACGTCGTTAAGCTCCCAGAATGGGAAGGGCTGGCCGTCCACCGTGCGCTGGCTGGCCTCCTCCAACGGCTCCGCCGGGCTGTTGTTGAACGCCTGCCACAAGGTGACCCGCGACGACCAACTGCACGGCGGCGGCTCCAGGCTGCCGCGGCCAAAGAGCCGAAAGCCGATGTTCGCCCGCTTGGCCTCCGTCACTGCCGCGCCGCCGTGCGGCCAGACCAGCTCGATGCGCGCGTCGAGAGCCTGGGGCGGCGCGGCGGTCGCCGCCGTGGCCGATCGCTGCGCCCAGATGCCTGCGTTGGCCGTGCCGATCAACACCCCGGCCGCCAGCGGCGCGCTCGGTTTCTCGGCCCCGACGGCCGAATCCGGTTTAAACCGGACGAGCGCGATAGTCTGCGCCAGGTTGTCGCCCAGCCCGGCCGCGATGTTGACCCAGGTTGCGCCGCCATCGGCGCTGCGATAGACCCCGCCGCCGTCGCGCGTCGCCCAGAGCAGTCCTGGCTGCGCCGGGTCTTGCAGCAGGCTGAGCACGGTGCTGCGGTCGGGCAGCCCCTTGGATGCCGCCACCCAGCGCCCGGCGGGAAGCATCAACCGGTAGATGCCCTCGCCGGTCACACCGGCGTACAAGAACAGGGTCTTGCCGTCCTGCGTCGCGCTTTGCAGCCAGCGCACCGTCTTCCCCACCAGCCCGGCCTCCTGCCACGTGCGTCCGCCATCTGTGCTCTCGGCCACGCCACGCTCTGCATCCAGCCCGGCCCACAGATGGTCAGCGTTCGCCGGGTCTACCGCCAGGCCGGTCACATCGCCCGGGACGGCTTGAGCCGTCGGCGCGTCATGGCTCTCTTGCCCGGCCTCCGGTTTAAACCTGACGACCGGCATCGGCTGCCAGCTCTCCCCGCGATCCGCGCTGCGCAGCGCGGGCTGGCCGCCCAGGTAGATGATGCGCGGGTTGGCCGGCGCGACCGCGATGGCCGTGTGGCTCCCGGCCGGCAGTGGGGTCACTTGCCAGCTCAAGCCGCCATCGTTGGTGCGCAGGAGGTGCTCGCGTGTCGCGATCAGCACGCCCGCGTCGGAAGCGGCCGGATCGGCGGCCCAGGCGGCCGCCGGGATTTCCGGCAGCCCACGCGCGGCCGGCGACCAGGCGCGGCCCCCATCCAGGCTGCGCAGCACCAGCGGCGGCGGCGCGGTCTCAGCGATGAACCGGGTGTCCATCAACACCCAGATTTGGCCGGCCTGTTTGGGGTTGGCCAGCAGACCCGCGATGCGGCTGTTGAACGGCAGGCCGGTTGCGCGCGGCTGCCACAACGCGCCGCCATCGCGACTGATGAAGACGCCGTAGCCGGTCGCTGCGAACACGACCTGCTCCCCCCCGCCAGGATCACCCGCGCGGCCGGCTGCCGGGGCCGGAGGCTTGGCGCGTTCGGACCAGAGCAGAAATTCGGCCACGCCACCGCTGCTCAGGGCGCCTTCGAGCGGCTGCCAGGTCGCGCCATTGTCCGCGCTGCGGAAGGTGCCACGGTCGCTGTTCAGCAGGAAGACGCCCGCGCGCACGCCAACCAGCGCCCGGACGTGGGCCTGCGCGGGCAGGCCGGTCGCGTTCAACCGCCGCCAACTGGCGCCGCCGTCGTCGGAGCGCTCGACTACCAGCCCGGCTCGTTCGGCGGAGCGCACGAATACCAGCGTCCGTGGTTTGTCGGGGCTGATCGCCAGACGGGCCGGCGCCGCCAGCAACTCCGGCTGCTCTTCCCCCACCGTCTTGAGCACGGCCCAGGTGGTCCCCGCGTCCATGCTGTGATAGAGGAGGCTGTGGCGCGTCGTCACGAAGAGCCGGTTAGGGTCGTCGGGCGCCGGGATCAGGTCTTCGAGGATGGCGCCCGCGGCCGGCGCGCCGGCCACAACGGCGCGCGGCTCGGCCGAAGTCCAGGTGCGGCCATCATCGCGGCTGCGATAGACATAACTGACCGGGACCGGATCGCTCGTGGTCGCGGCGAAGAACAGATCGCGGCCGCCCGCGCCGCGCGCGATACGCCGAATCGTCAGGCCATCACGATCCAGGGCGATCCGGGTCCAGCCGTCGGCCGGCGCGCCGGCCCACAGTCCGCCCGCCAGCCCGGCGAAGAGGCGCTCGGAGTTGGGGTCGGCGTAGAGGGCCGTGATCGGCGCGGGCGGCAGGTCGTTGGTCAACGGCTGCCAGGTCGCGCCGCCATCCTGGCTCCAATAAACGGCATCGCTGCGCGCGGCCCTGCCCGAAGCCCACCACTGAGTCTGGTCGTCCTGGCGATAGGTCAGCGCCACGCTGACCGCGTACAGGGCCGAACCGTCGGGGCGGGCTGCCAGGCGGCTGATCCGGCCGGGAGGGCCGCCCAACGGCTGCCAGGCTTGCGGAAGCTCCTGGCCGTGCGCCGAGGCCGCCAACATGCAAACGCAACCGAATAGGATGACCAATACACCTTTGAGGTACATTGTTCCCAATAATCTCTAGTCAATTGGGCTGGGGCACGCGCAGGTTGGATTGGTCAGGGCCGCGCTGCACTTCCCAGGGATAGACGATGAAACGATCGGTGATGGCGGCGTAGTAATTGGGGCCACTCTCGCGAAACAAGCTCGCGCCAGGCTTGTAGTGCAACACCGCGGTCTCGGGCTCACCGCCGGCTGCCAGGATGCGACCCTTCACTGTGGTCATGGTCCGGCCGTGCGCCCAAATATCGTCCACGATCAGCACGCGTTTGCCGCGAATCAGCGCGTCGCCGGGGAACTGCAAAAAGGTGGGCCAGGCCAGTCGCCCCTGGCCGACATCGGGAAATTCCACCGCCGCGGTGAGGATATGGCGGATATCCAACGCCTCAGCAATCAGGCCGCCGGGGATGATCCCACCGCGCGTGATCATCAGCAGCACCTGATAGGGACCGCGCAGTTGCGGCAGCAGATAGTCAATCAGCTTATCCACCTCATGCCAGGAGAGAAACTCCGACGCACGGGGCAGGGTCGGGATGGTCATGGGCGCTCCTTCGATGATGAACACTGACGGCAGATGGCAAATTGCAAATTGCAGATGGCAAATGGTCAATTATGCTGCGGCGGGCTGCCAGCGCGGCAGCGCGGCGCGCAGGGTAGCAACGAAGGCCGCGTGCTGTTCCGGTGTCAGCTCAACCTGGGGCGGGCGGACGGCCGTCGGCGGCAGGCCGGCGACCTCGGACAGAGCAGTCTTGGTGGCCGGTTGCAGCGGGCACGATTCCAGCAGGGCGCGCGCCTCCGTCAGGACCGCCTGGCTGGCCGCGACATCCCCGCCCGCCCAAGCCGCGCGCTGCACCGCGACCACCAGGGCGGGGAAGACGTTCGCGCCGGCCGTGATGGATCCGGCCCCACCCTCCCGGCACGCCGCGCCGACCAGGTGATCGTTGCCGACGAAATAGGCGAGCCACGGGAAGGTCGTGCGGAAGTGCTCGCCCTGCGCAGGGTCGCCGGTCGAGTCCTTGATGCCATAGAGCGCCTCGCGATGGCTGGCACGCAACGCCTGCAAAATGCCGTCGCTGATCGGCACGCCGGTCGTTTGGGGGATGTGATAGAGCAACACTCGACCACCCGTGGGAACCGCGGCATCCATCAACCGTTGGAACCAGGCAATCACCCCGGCTTCGGCCGGCCGCTTGAAATAGAACGGCGGCATCACCAGCACCGTGGTCGCGCCGGCCGCGAACGCGTGGCGCGTCAGCATGATCGCGTCGGGAAGCGCGGACGCGCCGGTGCCCGGCATGACGATCAGCCCATCGGCCGCCGCCAGCGTCGCCTCGACGACCGCCTGGCGCTCGGCCACGCTGAGTGAAGCCGCCTCGCCGTTGGTGCCGCACGGGATCACGCCGGTGCACCCGTGGTCGCGCAGGTAGGCCACATGTCGCCGCAGCCAGGGCAAGTCAACCGCGCCATCCGAGGGACGGAAGGGGGTGACGATGGGAGCGAACACTCCTTGAATCGGCGTATCAATCGGCATTTTGTCTCCTATTTTTGCGATGATGTTTCAATAAAATAATCACCGCGAAGATCAGGCCCGCAGCGGTCAGGAACCAGCCGACGCGCCACAGGGGCGGCTCGAAGCGCAATTCCACGCGATGCGCTCCGGCGGGCACGCTGATACCCTGGAACAGGTAGTTCGTCCGCAGGACCGGCCCCGCGGGCACCCCATCCACCCACGCCTGCCAGCCGGGATACCACATCTGGCTGATCACGACGAAGGCCGGGGCATCCGCGGTCACTTGCATCGTCAGGCGGTTGGCCTGATAGCGGATTTCGGCGACCTGGCCCTTGCCCCCCGCCCGCAGCGAAGACGCGCCTTCGACCACCGCGGTTACACGCGGATCGAACCCGGCCGCGTGGATCGCGGCCCAGGCCGCGGCGTGATCGGCCGCAGGCTGCGCCTGCGGGACGAGGAAGGCGCGTGGCAGCGCGTTCTTGTTTTCGTAGACATTGAGTTTGGCGTCGCCATCGAACGCCAGCGCGAATTTGCGCCAGTCCAGGGGCGCGTCTTTGCGCGCGATGACGTAGCGGATGTTGAGCAGATCATAGAGCGGCGTAGAGCGAGAGCCGAGGTTGTCCCAATAGCGCCCGGCGTCGGCCAGCAACAGCGGATTGGCGACGCCATCAATATCCTCCAGCCCGTAGAGCAGCGCGGTGTCCGCCTGCCACTCGCGCTCGATGCCGGTCTTGGTGTCAATGCGGAACGGCCCGGGCTGTTGCGCCAGAAAGCCGGTGATGGCCGGCTGGCGATAGCTCAGGCTGGGATCCGCATTGCCGACGTCCTGGTGCGCGCCGAGGCTGGCGAGATCGCCATAGATCAGCCCGACGGCCAGCCACCCCAGCGTGAGCGGCTGCGCCCACGCGCCGCGCCGGGCCGTGAGCCAGACGAAGCTCGCCGCCAACAGGCCGGCGAACGACATGATCGCGATCAGTGCGATTGAGACGCGGCTGATGATCGCCGGCTCCCGATCTTGGGTCAGGAGCAGCGCCAGGTAGCCCAACGGCACACCGACCGCCCAGACCGCGGCCACTGCGCGGCCGACCCCGCGCCAAAGCCGCTCGAAGACGGCCGTGGCGTGCGCTTCGAGCGGCCGCAGGACCGCCTCCAGGCCGAACGCGGCCAGGATCGCCAACGCGAACCCGGTCACCAGCACCAGCCGCGCCGGCGCGCGCAACTGCCCGAACCCTGGCAGCAGCGTCAGCCAGCCGTGCGGGATGGCGTAGATGCCCAATGACAACACGAAGCTGACCGCCGCCAACCCGGCCCAGGGCCAAATCCGGCGCTCGTTCTGCTGGCGGCGCAACACGACCGCCAGCGCGGCCAGAATCAGCGGCAGGATGCCGACATACCCGGTCTCGACGCGCGGCCAAAGCCCCCAGTGAAACTGCGGCCCGCGACCGAAGAAGCCCGGGATCAGCCAGCCGATCCATTGGGCGGGCGCCAGGGAATAACCGGCGGTCTGCTGGTAATTCCAATTCACGCGCGCCGTATAGCCGGCCAACTCCAGCGCAGGCAGCAGAATCGGCGCCGAAAGGAGCAGGGAAACGAGGAAACAGGCAGACAAGGAAAGGAGGACATGGGCGACGCGGAACCAGAGGTCGGCGTCGTCGCGGCGCAGCCACAGCGCGCTGTAGATGCCCAGCGCCAGCCCGATGAACAGCGTCGCCTGGATGTGCCCGGCGAGCGACCCGACCGCCAGCAGCCCCCCCGCCACCACCGCGCCCGGCAGAAAGCGAATGCGGAATGCGGAATGCGGAATGCGGAATGCGTTGATTCGCTGATTCGTTAATTCGCTGATTCGCTGATTCGCCGTGTACGCCCAAAACACCCACGGCAGCCAGCTCATCACTGCGTTGTAGTTCAGGTTGCCGAAGTGGACGAAAAACGCATCCGAGAACATGAAGACCAACGCGCCCGCCAGCGCAGCCACACGACGCACCCCCTGCCCGCGCGCCAGGAAGAGATAAGCTCCCGCGCCGGCGAACCAGATGTGCGTCATGCTGAGCCATTGCAGGGCGGCATAAGGGAAATCCGGCTTCAGCAGGAAGAGGATGAGGCTGGGCGGGTAGAGGAACCCCGCCTGGATATCACCGACATGGGGCGCGCCGCCGTACAGATGCGGATTCCAAAGCGGCCACGCGCCCGCGGTCAGGCTGGCGGCCGCAAAGCGGTAGATCGGGAAGAGGAATGAGACCAGATCGCCGCCGTCGGCGGGAATCCAGTTCTGCCCGGCGGCGACGCGCCAGAAACAGCCCAACGTCGCCGCGGCCAGCAGCAGCAGCGCAGCCACATCTCGATGCCAGGGGGTGCGCAGGCGTCCGCGTCGAAACGCCCACCAGGCCACAGCCCAGGCGAGCAGCCCGCCCCCGATAAGCAACCACCACCCCATCTGTCGCTTGTCCTTTCGTGCTGCACATGCGACACGCCGGGTAAGCTCGTCGCACGAGGCGCATCATACCACGACACTCGCCCTCTGCCAAGCCATGCACCAACGATCAGAATTCTCACTACGATGGAGCGTCCTGAGCGGAGCAGCCGGTTTTTGGCTGCGTAGTCGAAGGATGCGGCTTTTGCACGACCACTTCGGCGTCCTTCGACTGCGTCCGGCACACTACGCCGGACTCCGCTTGCGCTCTGCGTGCTGCGGCTATATTGGGATTTGCTACCGACTGATGTGTCGTTTTGCCGCCAGCGCGATTCTCGAGTATCATAATCGCGATTCGTGCGGAGGGAAACAAATCATCCATGAGGAGTCTCAGCCGTCCTTTTTGGCTCCTGTTCGGGTTATGCGCGCTGCTGGCCGCGCTGATCCTGGCGCTCATGCCGCCGGAGAAGATCCTCGGCCAGATCATCAAGCTCGTCTATCTCCACGGCGCGCTCAGCCGGGCGGGAATGATCGGCTTTTGGGCTGCGGGCATCGCTGGCGCCGTGTACCTGATCCGGCCAAGCGAGTCGCTCTTGCGCTGGAGTCGGGCGCTGCTGCTGGCCGGCTGGGGATATTGGACGGCGCATTTCCTGGTCAGTATGCCTGCCACGCGGCTGACCTGGGGGCCGTGGATCGCCTGGGGCGAGCCGCGCGTCACCATGATGCTCCAGGTGATCGCCGTGGGTCTGATCGTCATCGCCGTGGCCTGGCTGCTCGATCACGCGCGTTTCACCGCGGCCGCCAACCTCTTGTTGGGCATGGCGACCCTGCTCATGGTTGAGCGCACCGGCGTACTCCGCCATCCTCTCGATCCGATCGGAACCTCTCCCTCCTCCATGATGCGGCTGATCTATCTGCTGCTCTTGCTGCCGATTGTCGCCAGCCTATTCCTGGCCGCCTGGCGGCTGACCCAGGCCGCCTTCCTGCGCGGCGCCTATGACCTGTCGGAAAGGGGATCCAAATGAAAATCGTAAACGTTGCTCAAATGCGTCAGAGCGAGCAGGCCACCGACGCCGGGGGCCATTCCTATGCGGCAATGATGGAACTCGCCGGGCAGGCCGTGGCGAATGTCTGCCACGCGCTCATCGCGCCCAACCCGGCGCTGGCGATTCTGATCCTGGTGGGGCCGGGCAACAACGGCGGCGATGGGCTGGTGGCCGCCCGCTATCTGATAGATCTCGATCATCTAGTCACCATCTACATCTGGAAGCGCGATACCAAAGCGGATGAAAACTTCCGCCAGCTCAAACGCAAGCGCCGCGGGATCACCATCCTGTACGCCGACAACGATCCAAACTACGACAAGCTGCGGGATGAGCTGCGCCAGACCGATGTGGTCATAGACGCGTTATTGGGTACCGGGGTAGAGCGGCCCATCGAGGGCAAGCTGGCCGAAATCCTTAAAGTGGCGCGCGAGGAGCTTGACGAGCGGCGCAATCCACCGCTCGAAGAGGATGATGGCTTCGGCCTGGGGCTGCCGCGCTTCCCGGTGATGGAGGCGCTTTCGCTCGGCACAAGTGCGCAGCGCGATGTGCAGTCGGGACTGCCCCCATCCGATGATGAGTTTCTCGAAGATTTCGACGAGGAAGATGAGGGGCTTGACGAAGAGACTGAGGAAGGGACAGGCGAGGAAAAGGACGAGGAATGGGACGAAGACGAGGAGGACTGGGATGAAGAGGAAGAGCCGACGCCGACGCCGTGGCCCAAGCCGGCCATCCTGGCCGTTGATTGCCCCAGCGGGCTGAACTGCGATACAGGCGCCCTCGATCCAGCCGCGCTCTCCGCCGATTTTACCGTCACTTTTGGATTCCCGAAATGGGGCCATTTTCAATACCCCGGCGCCGGCGCGTGCGGCCTGTTGTCGGTCGTGGACATCGGCATCCCGGCCGAACTCGGCCAGGAGATCCTGAGCGAATTCGTCGAATGGCGTCAGGTGAGCTTCCGGCTGCCCAAGCGTCCCGCGGACGCGCACAAAGGCACCTTCGGTCGCGCCCTGATTGTGGCCGGCTCGCTGAACTACACCGGCGCGGCGCATCTGTGCAGCCTGGCGGCGCTGCGGGCGGGTACGGGCCTGGTGACGCTGGCCGTCCCCACGCCGTTACAGGCCATGTTGGCCGGCGCGCTCCCAGAGATCACCTGGCTGCCGCTGCCCGGGGCGGCCGGCGCCCACACCGCGGCCGATCTGCCCAGGCTGCTCGGGGCCGCGTCGAGTTACGATGCGCTGTTGGTCGGGCCAGGGTTGACAACCGGCGACGAGGCGCGCGCGTTCATCGCGGCCCTCTTCGGCAGCGGCGGGCTGGATCGTGACCTCTGGCGGGGTCGCGTCGTGGTGGATGCCGATGCGCTCAACATCCTGGCGACCGAGCCGGATTGGCCCGCGCGCCTCCCGCCGTTGTCCATCTTGACGCCGCATCCGGGCGAGATGGCGCGCTTGATCGGCGGCACGGCCGACGCCGTCAACGCCGCGCGCATCGAGACGGCGCAACGGTATGCGAGGACATGGGGCCATATCGTCGTTCTGAAAGGCGCGCATACGGTGATCGCCGAGCCGGGCGGCCGGACGGCGGTGCTGCCCTTTGCCCTGTCCGTCCTGGCGACGGCCGGCAGCGGGGATGTGTTGGCCGGGGCGATCGTCGCGATGCTGGCGCAGGGCACGCCGACCTATGATGCGGCGATCTGCGGCGCGTATCTGCACGGCCAGGCGGGCCTGGTCGCCCACCGCACGCTTGGCGCAGCCGGCGCAGTGGCGCGCGACTTCATCGAACGCTTCCCGGAGGCGCTGCGCAACCTGTACACCGGGCGGTGAGTCGGGCGACGATACAGCGAAACAAAGAAGCTGGCAGCCAAGGTATCCAGGCTGCCAGCTTCAATTCCAGCAACTATTCAGTCAGTGTACTGTCTGATGTCATCAGACCGCGGCGGCCTTGTTCAGCCTGGCCTGGGCCTCCTGCACGGCCTCCTGAGCCTTCCGCACATTCTCCTGAAGCACGATCCGGCCTCGATCGCTGAGCTGCTCGAACTGCCCGCCAAGCTCAGAGCTTCGTTCGCCGATCTGGCGGCGGAAGTCGTCGCCGGAGTACGGGGTGAGAAGCAGCGCCGTCAAGCCCCCGACGGCCGCGCCGAGCACGATGCCTAGCAGAAACAAAATCGCTGATTTCATCGAGAAACGCTCCTTTCTTGGATGTTAGTTTCGTCTATCTTGCAGATTGTCCGCTGAAAAGCGCGCGCAGCGCCGACCTGACGCCGTGCGCGTAACTCGAAGCCTTAACCACCGGCTGCACCACATGATCCCCCATGAATGTCGCGGTGCCACGCACCGTGCCGAGCGTCTCTTGCATGGCCTGAAGCATGGGGAGGATCTCTTCGCGCAACATCCTGGTAAGGCGGATGGTTTGGAAAATCAAGACCGCCAGCAAGACCATCACGGCGATCGAAGCCAACGCCAGAATAATGATCGCAATATCGCGGGCCGCCGCCAATGCGGGCATAGCGCCACCTCCAAATAAGCTCAGTATATCACAAAGCGATCGAACCTGCAACACACGGAAAGCGCGTGGGTGCATTTCACGTTGGGGGCAGAAATCAGCGGAGCATCCTTCGACTACGGGCCAGCCAACACCACTGGCCCTCCGCTCAGGATGCTCGCGCCCCGAAAATGAAACGCACCCAAAGCGCGTTCAGCGTTCGGGCGGGCCGGGGGGTAGAAGTCGGGCGCTGAACAGCAGAAGCGTGGCCCCGATCAGACCGGGGACGAACTGCGTCTGCCCGATCAGCAGGCGCTCGTTGCCCAGCCAGCCGCCAAGAAGCTGCCCGGCGACAAAGCCCAGCATCCCGGCCAGCAAATCGCGCCAGAAGCGCCGCCAGCCCCCTCGCCGCCACAGGTGAAACAGCACCCCGGCGATCAGTCCCAGACCCAGACTCAGCCACAAGGCCGGCGCGAGCAGCAGATCCAACAGCGTTTCGATCAAATCCATACCTTTATTGGCAATGGCGCAAAATTCGCTTTTCGGCGTCTGTCATTCTGAGCGGGTTGACCCCTGATCTCTCGGGACGGCGAGCATCCAGCGAAGAATCTCCTTGCCGCGCCGAGACCCTTCGCTGGATGCTCGCCACAACGCACTTCGCGGGACCGACCCGCTCAGGGTAACAAAAGTGAATTTTGCGGTACTGCCTTTATTGCCCGACGGCGACGATGATGCCGCCGCCCAGGCAGATCTCGCCCACATAGAAGACCGCGACCTGGCCCGGCGTGATAGCGCGCAGAGGCGCCGAGAAGCGCGCCTCGGCCCCGCCGTCCGCGCACGGAGTTACGAGCGCGGGGGCCGGGATCGCGCGGTAGCGGATCTGCACCTCGGCCTGGATCGGCCCGGCCGGCGGCTCATCGGCCACCCACGACATCGGGCCGGTGCGCAGCCATGCATGGCCCAGCTCACTGACTGCGCCGACGATCACGGCGTTACGCGTCTGATCCAACTCCAGGACGTAGAGCGGCTGGGGCGCGGCCACCCCCAGGCCGCTGCGCTGGCCGATGGTGTAACAGGACAGCCCGCGATGCGATCCAAGCTGCCGCCCCGCCCGATCCAGGATGGGGCCGGAGCGCATCGTCTCCGGCGCATGATCGGCCAGAAACCGCCGATAGTCGCCGTCGGCGACGAAGCAGAGATCCTGGCTGTCTACCCGTGAAGCGGTCGGCAGCCCGCGGGCGACCGCCAGGGTGCGCACCTGGGGCTTGGTAAATTCGCCGACCGGAAAAAGCGTCTGCGCCAAGTCGGCCTGGCCGAGCACGCTCAGCACATAGGACTGATCTTTCTCGCGGTCGGCCCCGCGCCAGAGCTGAAAGCGGCCCTGCGCATCGCGGCGCACGCGGCCATAGTGCCCGGTCGCAAGATAGCGCGCGCCCAGGGTTCGAGCGTAGTCAAGCAGATAGCCGAAGCGGATCTTGCGGTTGCAGGCCAGACAGGGATTGGGGGTGCGGCCCGCCCCGTATTCGGCGATGAAGAAATCCACGACGTGGGTTTTGAACGGCTGCTCGGCGTTGATGACGTAGAACGGGATACCCAGGCGGTCGGCCACGCTCTGCGCGTCGTAGATGGATTCAAGAGAGCAGCATTTGTTGGTGGTCGTCTGCTGCTCTGACGATGCCTCCTGAGGCGTCATGGCGCGGCCCGTCGTTTGGGCCGAAGCAATCTCGCGCCTCGGAGGAGATTGCTTCGCAAAAGGCGCTCGCAATGACGTGTGCGCCTGCAGGAGTTGCGACGTTGCATCCGGCATGAGGGGCTGCCCTGAGGATGGCACGGATCGCTCTTCTGCCCACAGGCGCAGCATGACGCCGATGACGTCGTACCTTTGTTCGACCAGGAGCGCCGCGGCGACGGAGCTATCTACCCCGCCGCTCATGGCGACTACGACTCTGTCACCCATCTCGCCCGTTCCCTATCCCCGGCTGCGGATGCGTGCCACGATCTCCGGGAGCTTCTCGATTACATAATCCACATCCGCCGCGGTGTTTTCGCGGCCCAGGGTCAAGCGCAGGGCGCTCATCGCGTCTTGTGGGGCAATCCCCATGGCCGTGAGCACGTGGCTGGGCGTGGGCGCGCCGGTGGCGCACGCCGACCCTGATGAAGCGGCCACGCCGGCCAGATCGAGCGCGATCAGCAGCGCCTCGGCCTCCGCGCCGGCCACCAACAGGCTGACATGGCCGGGCAGCCGTTGCGTCGGATGGCCCGTCAGGGTCAGGCTGGGGATGCGCGCCATGAGGCCCTGGATCAGGCGGTCACGTAGACCAGATAGCCGGGCCGCCTCGGCGGCGCGTTCGGCCTGCGTCAACTCGAGCGCGCGCGTCATCCCGACGATGTAGGGCACGTTTTCCGTGCCGGAACGCCGGCCGCGCTCCTGGCCCCCGCCGGTCTGCACCGGGAACAGGCGCACGCCGCGGCGCACATAGAGCAGTCCGACCCCCTTTGGCCCATAGAATTTGTGGGCCGAAAGCGCCAGCAGGTCTACCTGGAGCGCTTCGACATCGAGGGCGAGATAGCCCCCCGCCTGCACCGCATCGGTGTGGAACACCACGCCGCGCTGGCGCAGCTCGGCGCCGATCTCGGCGATGGGCTGGATTGTCCCCACCTCGTTGTTGGCCATCATAATGCTAACCAGGGCCGTGTCGGGCCGAAGCGTGGCCACGACATCCGCCGGCTCGATCAGCCCGTGGCGATCCACCGGCAGTTGCGTAACCTCGAAGTCGAAACGCTCGGCCAGGTCGGCGGCGGTGTGCAGGACCGCGTGATGCTCGGTGGGCGCGGTGATGAGATGGCGCTTGCCCCTGGCGGCCGCGGCCAACGCGACGCCGCGCAACGCCAGGTTGTCGCTTTCGGTGCCGCAACTGGTGAAAATGATTTCGGCGGGCTGGCAATTCAAGATGCGCGCGCTGCGGCGGCGGACATCTTCCAGGGCGGCCGCGGCGCGCCGGCCCAGGCCGTAAATGCTCGAAGGGTTGCCATACGCGGTCGTCCAGAAAGGCGCCATCGCCTCGACGACGCGCGGGTCCACCGCGGTGGTTGCTGAATGGTCAAGATAGATCATGGTTCGCTCCACGCCAAAAGTTATTGGGGCCATTTTACCGCCGGAGGCGATATCCGGCAAACTGCCCCTCGTTGACATGACCTGCGTCATTGACCCGCGGCGCAGTTTGGGGGATACTGTACCTATCTTGTGCGGCACAGCGCAATGGGCGGCGCGCCGGGCAGCGCGAGTTTGTGCGCGTCTGCGGTTGTTGGCCAACCGCCATCACAGTTTAGGAACACAGTGCTATGCTTGAAATGTTTACCGAACCCAAGGGTGTCGCGGTCGTCGGCGCCTCCACCAGCCCGGAGAAATTAGGCTATCAGGTCCTACATAACGTCATCCGATACGGTTATCAAGGCGCGATCTACCCGGTTAACCCGACGGCCCCGGAAATCCTCGGCCTGAAGGCGTATCCGTCCGTGTTGGCATGTCCCGATCCGGTGGATCTGGCCGTATTGTTAGTGCCGAACAAGGCGGTTCCGGCCGTGATGGAACAGTGCGGCCAGCGCGGCCTGAAGGGGGCTGTGGTCATCACGGCCGGGTTCCGCGAGATCGGCCCGCAAGGTAAGGCGCTCGAACAGCAGGTCATTGAAATCTGTCACCGCTACGGGATGCGCATGGTTGGGCCGAACGTGTTGGGCATCATTGACACGGTCTGCAAGCTCAACGCGTCGTTCGCCGCCGGCATGCCCGATCGGGGCCGCATCGCCTTCATGTCGCAATCGGGCGCGTTGTGCACCTCGATCCTCGACCTGGCCTTGGGCCAGGGGATCGGCTTCTCCCGCTTCTACAGCATCGGCAACAAGGCCGATATCAACGAGCTGGACCTGGTGCGGGCGTGGGCTGAAGACCCCGAAACCCGCGCGATCATGGCGTATCTGGAAGGGATCACCAACGGCCCGGAGTTCATTCGTGTCGCCAGCCAAGTGACCCGGCACAAGCCGATCATCGCCATCAAGTCGGGCACGACGAGCGCCGGTTCCAAGGCGGTTTCGTCGCACACCGGCACATTGGCCGGCTCCGAGGCAGCCTACGATGCCGCGTTCAAGCAGTGCGGCATCATCCGCGCCGGCTCAGTCCAGGATCTCTTCGACTTCGCCCGCGCCTTTGCCAGGCAACCGCTGCTCAAAGGGGACGCCATCGCGGTCATCACCAATGCCGGTGGGCCGGGCATCATGGCGTCGGACGCGGTCGAGCATGCCGGCCTGCGGCTGGCCGCGCTATCGTCCGAGACCAAGCAGAAGCTGCAAGCCCAGCTTCCGCCCGCAGCCAGCGTGGCGAACCCGGTGGATGTGTTGGGCGACGCGCTGGCCGATCGCTACGCGCTCGCCATCGAGGCCGTCCTGGCGGATCCCAACGTGGACGCGCTCATGGTCGTCCTGACCCCCCAGACGATGACCCAGATTCCCGCGACCGCGGAGGCGCTGGGCAAGCTCTCCAAGGGGCAGGGCAAGCCGGTCTTCGGCGCCTTCATGGGTGATGCGGCCATCCAGAAGGGCGTCGAGGTGTTGCGCGCCTACGATGTGCCGAACTACCAGGTGCCAGAACGGGCCGTCGGCGCGATCGCGGCCATGTGGCATCATCGCAACTGGCTTAACACCCCGCCGTTGGCGGTTGAAGAGCTCCCGGTGGAGCGCGAGAAGGTGGCGCAGGTTTTTGCCCGCGTGCGCGCCGAAGGCCGTGTAACGATCGGTGACGCGGAAGCGCGCGACGTCTTGGAGGCGTATGGCGTGCCGTTGCCCAAGGCGGGACTGGCGGCCACGGCCGACGAAGCGGTGCAACTGGCGGAGTCTATCGGCTACCCGGTGGTGATGAAAATCGCATCGCCCGATATCTTGCACAAGTCGGACATCGGCGGCATCAAGCTCAACATTACGTCGGCCAGCGAGGTGCGCGATGCCTTCGACCTGCTGACCTACCGCGGCCGGCGCTACATGCCCGACGCCACCATCTGGGGCTGCCAGGTGCAGCAGATGGTGAAGGGCGGCCGCGAGGTCATCATCGGCGTCAATCGTGACCCGCAGTTCGGCCCGCTGATCATGTTCGGTCTGGGCGGCATCTACGTCGAGGCGCTCAAGGACGTGACGTTCCGGGTGGCGCCGATTGACCGGCGGGCCGCGACCGAGATGCTGGGTGAAATCCGCGCTTACAAGCTATTGCGCGGCGTGCGCGGCGAAAAGCCGTCCGACCAGAAGGCCATTGTGGATACCTTGCTGCGCATCTCGCAACTGGTCAGCGACTTCCCGGAGATCGTCGAGCTGGATATCAACCCGTTGATGGTGTTTGAGCAGGGCCGGGGCGTTTTAGGGATTGACATGCGGCTGGCATTGAAATAAGCTAAGCTGAGACATATCATTGAGGAGCGATTTCATGAAAGCGTTATATATCACTTCGGGTGAAACCTTCTCCGGCAAATCGGCCTTGTGCGTCGGGCTGGGCATCCGGTTCCGCAAAGATGGTTTGAAGATCGGTTACATGAAGCCGGTAGTCGTCAATTGCGAGGTGCAAGGCGGAGTCCCTTTCGATGAAGATGTCAACTTCGCCCGGCGGATCTTTGAGATGTCCGAGCCGTTCGATACGATCTGTCCGGTCGCATTGACGCCGGCCAAGCTCAATCAGCAGTTGCGTGGGCCTGATGTGAACTACGAGCCGAAGCTGTTGGAAGCGTTTGCGAAGATGACGGAGAACCGCGATGTGCTCGTGCTGGAAGGCGGGCGCAGCCTGCGGGAAGGGTATGTGGCCGGGTTGCCGCCCAAGCGCGTCGTGGACCTGACGGACGCCAGGGTGTTGATGATTGTCAAGTACGACGAGAACTTGATGATTGATCGTATTTTGACCGGCCAGAACTACTTCAGGGAGGCGCTGATCGGCGCCGTGATCAATGAGGTGCCGCGGCCACAGCTCGAGCATGTGCAGGAAGCCATCGTCCCCTTCCTGACCCGCCACGGCGTGAAGGTGTTGGGCGTGCTGCGCAAAGAGCCGTTGTTGGCCGCGCCGAGCGTGCGCGAATTGGCCGACGGGCTGAATGCCGAGCTGCTGTGCGGCAACGAGTGCTTCGATGAATTGGTGGAGACCTTCCTCGTCGGCGCCATGAGCGCAGACAGCGCGCTGAGCTATTTTCGGCGCAAGCCAAACAAGGCGGTCATCACGGGCGGCGACCGCACCGATATCCAGTTGGCAGCCCTCGAGACCTCGACCCGCTGTTTGATCTTGACGGGCAACCTGTATCCTGCGCCGCACGTCATCAACCGTGCGGATGAGCTGTGCGTGCCCGTCCTTCTCACGAAGATGGACACCCTGGCGACCATCGAGATCATCGAGGGATACTTCGACCGCAGTCGGTTCCAGCAGCCGCAGAAGGTCGAGCGGTTCTCGGCGCTATTGGATGAGTACCTTGACTTCGCGGCGCTTTACGACGCGCTGGGACTCAAGTAGTTGCCGGAACGGCCCAGCTTGCACGTTGCGCCTTTGGCGATCCTGTGCTATCATAATACGCGTAATCTGATAGAACAGGTGCAGAAGAGCATGTTACGCCGATTGGTCGTCCTGAAATTTCCGACATTTCGACTGTTGGTGGACTAGAACTCACCAGAGACACGGGGAGCTTATCTCCGTGTCTCTGTTGTTTGTTTGGGAGAAACCGTGACTGCATACATTTTCGTCACTGGCGGGGTCGTCAGCGGCCTGGGTAAGGGCGTGACCGCGGCCTCGATCGGCCGGCTGCTCAAGAGCCGTGGCTTGCGCGTCTCCATCCAGAAGCTCGATCCGTATCTGAATGTGGACCCCGGCACGATGTCGCCCTATCAACACGGCGAAGTGTTTGTCACCGACGATGGCGCGGAGACGGATCTTGACCTGGGGCACTATGAACGCTTCGTGGACGAGAATCTAGCGCAGATCAACAACATCACGGCCGGCCAGATCTACAGCCAAGTGCTCAACCGCGAGCGCCGCGGCGATTTTCTGGGCGGCACCATCCAGGTGATCCCGCACGTCACCAACGAGACGAAGCGCGGCATGATTGACGCAGCCCGGCTCAGCAACGCGGATGTCCTGATTGTCGAGGTCGGCGGCACGGTCGGCGATATGGAGGGCCAGGCGTTCTTGGAGGCGATTCGGCAGATGCGCAAAGAGGTAGGCCGCGCCAATACCCTATATATCCATGTCACCCTGTTGCCCTACATTTCGGGCAGTAATGAGTTGAAGACCAAGCCCACCCAGCACAGCGTGCGCGACCTGCGCAGCATCGGCATCCAGCCCGACATGATCGTCTGCCGTTCCGACTTTCCGGTGAGCGATCACGTGCGCGAGAAGATCGCGCTGTTCACCGACGTGGAGGCCCGCGCCGTGGTGCCGGCCTACACCGCCGAGAGCGTTTATGAAGTGCCGTTGATGCTGGAAGCGGCCGGCGTGGGCGACTTCATCGCCGAACGCCTGGGGCTGCGCATCGCGCCGCCCGACCTGACCGATTGGCGCACGCTGGTGGCGCAAATCCGCAAGCCCAAGTTGATGCTCAAGATCACCCTGGTGGGCAAATATGTCGAGCTGCCCGACGCGTACATGAGCGTGCGCGAGGCGCTGCGCCACGCCGCCTGGTCGCTCGATCACGATGTCGAGATCGTCTGGATCCATTCGGAGTCGCTGGAAAAGCCAGGCGGGCTGGCGCAGTTGGCAGACACCGATGGAGTGTTGGTACCAGGTGGCTTCGGCGAACGCGGCATCCCGGGCAAGATCGCGGCGGCGCGCTATGCGCGCGAGAACCGCATCCCCTACTTCGGCCTGTGCCTGGGGATGCAAGTGATGTGCATCGAGTTCGCTCGCAATGTGTTGGGGCTGGCCGATGCCAACAGTTCCGAGTTCAACCCCAAGACACCTGATCCCGTGATCAGCCTGATGCCAGAGCAACAAGGGATCGAGGATATGGGCGGCACGATGCGACTGGGGCTGTGGCCGTGCGCGCTCCAGCCCGACACTCACGCCGCGCGCGCCTATGCGGCTCAGGATGTGATCCAGGAGCGCCACCGGCACCGTTGGGAGTTCAACAACCGCTACCGGGCTGCGGCGAGCGCGGCAGGCATGACCTTTAGCGGCCTCTCGCCCGACGGCCGGTTAGTTGAGATCGTCGAGTTGGCTTCGACGCTGCACCCGTGGATGTTGGGCACACAGTTTCATCCGGAATTCCGCTCCCGACCCAACCGGCCGCACCCGTTGTTTCGGGCGTTTCTGGCGGCGGCGGTGCGGAAGCGAGAGAACAAATAGCAAATGGCAAATGGCAAATCGGCAAAGACGAAAGGGGGTAAACTATGTCTGGACATTCGAAATGGGCTACGATCAAGCGCCAGAAGGGCGCAAATGATGCCAGGCGCGGGCAGCTTTTCACGAAGCTGGCGCGTGAGATCTCGTTGGCGGCGCGCGATGGCGGCGATCCGAACTTCAACTTTAAGCTGCGCCTGATTGTGGACAAGGCCAGGGCGTCGAACATGCCGAAGGAGAACATCGAACGCGCCGTTAAGCGCGGTGCGGGTACCGGCGATGACGGCGCGGCCTTGGAAGAGGCGACCTACGAGGGATATGGGCCGCACGGCGTGGCGATCTTAATGCAAGTGGTCACCGATAACCGTAACCGCACCGTTTCCGAAATCCGGCGCGCGCTGACGCGCGGGGGCGGCAACCTGGGCGAGTCGGGCAGCGTGGGCTGGCTTTTCGACGCCAAGGGGCTGATCAGCCTGGCGGACGAGCGGTTGAATCAAGATAAGGTGTTCGAGCTGGCTTTGGAGGCTGGGGCTGAGGATGTCCAGTTCGGCGCGGCAACCGCCGAAATTTACACCCTGCCGGCCGATCTTCAGGCGGTGCGTCAGGCATTCCAGGATGCGCATTACGCCATCGAAAACGCCGAAGTTACGATGGCGCCAAAAACCTTCGTATCGCTGGCGCCGACCGAAACGCTCCAGGTGATGCACCTGATCGAGACGCTGGAAGAGCTTGACGATGTCTCGAAGGTGTACTCCAACCTGGAGATCACCGATGAAGCGCTGGCGCAGATGGCGTAGGGATGAGGTGAGGCATCGTGGTCGTCTTGGGGATAGATCCGGGCACGGCGACTACCGGCTTTGGCCTGATCACCGAGGACGCGGCCGGCGAGGCCAGGCTCGTGCGTTACGGCATCATCCAGACGCTGGCCGGCACGCCGATGGCGCAACGGTTGTTCTCAATTCATCAACAAGTCGGCGCGCTGATCGCGGCGGACCGCCCCGACGCGGTCGCGGTCGAGGAGCTTTTCTTCAAGCGTAATGTGACCACCGCCATCACGGTGGGCCAGGCGCGCGGGGTCGTGCTGCTCGCCGCGGCCGCAGCTGGCGTGCCGGTCTTCGAGTATAAGCCGGCCGAGGTGAAACAGGCTTTGGTCGGCTACGGGGGCGCGGATAAGGCGCAGATCCAGGAAATGATCCGCATCATGTTGGGACTGTCGGACATCCCCCGCCCTGATGATGCCGCCGATGCAGTGGCGGTGGCAATCTGCCACCTGCACAGCCAACGGCTGCGTCGGTTGCTGGATGGTGTCGCATGATCGCATCGGTTGAAGGTCGCATTCGGGCCGTGACCAAAGACGCACTGGTGGTGGATATCGGTGGAATTGGCCTGCGCGTGGCTTGTCCGCAGCCGACGTTGGCGGTCGCGCGCGCCGGCGAGCCGATCTTCCTCCACACCCACCTGGTCGTGCGCGAGGACGAGCTCGCGCTCATCGGCTTCGCCACGGATGAGGAGCTCGGCCTGTTCGAGAAGCTGATCGGCGTGTCGGGGATCGGCCCGCGGCTGGGGCTGGCGATCCTTTCGGCGATGGCGCCGGACGCCCTGCGGCTGGCGATCAGCCAGGAGCAGCCTGACCTGCTGGCACGCGTCCCTGGCATCGGCAAGAAGACCGCGCAGAAGATCGTGCTGGAGTTGAAAGACAAAATCGGCCCGGTCGAAGTAGCCGAGGGCCTGGTCGCGCTGACCGAGGCTGACGCGGCGGTCATTGATGCGCTCACCGCGCTGGGCTACAGCATCGTCGAGGCGCAGCGCGCGGTGCAGGCCCTCCCGCGTGATCTCACCGATGTCGAAGACCGTCTCCGCCGCGCCCTGGCATCCTTCAGCAGATCATGATCTCCGCTAGCTTGCCCGAAAAACCGGGGCACGCGATCACCAGCGCGAGCAATCCGCGCATCGTGGCGGCGCGCAAACTCCAGCACCGCAAGCACCGCGAAGCTGTTGGACTCTTTCTGGTAGAGGGTCTTCAGCTTCTGCACATGGCGTTGGATGGCGGCGCGATGGCCCACGAGGTCTTCTACTGCCCCCAGCAATTCGTCGGGAGCGAAGCTGCCCACATGCTCGACCGATTTGCGCGGGCCGGCGCACGGTTGTGCAATGTATCGGCGCAGGTGATGGAGGCGCTGTCCGACCGCGAAGCGCCGCAGGGGCTCGTCGCTACCTTTCGCATTCCCGAAAGATCGCTCTCGGCCCTCCGCCTTGCCGGGCGCGCATTGGTGGTGATCTTGGACCGGCTCCAGGATCCCGGCAACCTCGGCACGCTGATCCGCACGGCGGACGCCGTGGGCGCGGCCGCGCTCATCCTCATCGAGCCGTGTGTAGACCCTTACGATCCTAAGACCGTGCGCGGCAGCATGGGGTCGTTGTTCAACCTGCCCATCATTAGCACGCAGGACGTGACGGGGCTGTTCGCCTGGCTTGCAAGCTGCGGCATCCGGCCCATTGGCGCGGATCCACACCTGGGGGAGACCTGGGGTGAGGGGCTGTGGCGCGGCGGCGTTGCGCTCGTCCTGGGTAACGAAGCGCGTGGGCTATCCGCTGATGTCGCGGCCCACATCCACGCCTGGGCCAGGCTGCCCATCGTCGGCAAGGCCGAATCACTAAACGTGGCGGTGGCGGGCGGCGTGCTGATGTATGCCTGGTTGCGGAAAAACCAGTCCGCCTCATTTGGGTAAGAGATTTGAGCATAATCGCCGATTGAGGTATAATTGCGTTATCAGGATATCGCGCTGATGGGAGGCCGCCATGGCATTGACCGCAGAAGAGTTGGTTCAAGTCGAAGATTATATTGTCCGCCGGCTTCCGTGGGCGATGGAGCAAGACCCGGTGTTTGCCCGCGTCGTGGACGGCATCGTGACAGCCAAACTCTCGCGGCCAGAGGAGTTCGCGCACCTACTGAAAGGTCTCAGGGCATATGATGAGCAGTTTCGGCCCGACTTGATACATATTCACACGCGCGACGACGGGTTGGAACAGCACTTTGATGACATGCGCAACGCTGTGGGTGAGCTGCGCACTGGACAGGAGCAATTACGTGCCGACGTGAGCGAGTTGCGCAGCGATGTGAACGAGTTGCGCAACGACGTGAGCGAGTTGCGCAGCGACGTGAGCGAGTTGCGCAACGACGTGAGCGAGTTACGCGCCGACCAGGAGCAGTTGCGCAGCGACGTGAGCGAGTTGCGCAGCGGCCAGGAGCTGTTGCGCAGCGACGTGAGCGAGCTGCGCGCCGGCCAGGAGCAGTTGCGCGCCGGCCAAGAGCAATTGCGCGGCGGCCAGGATGAACTGCGACGACTCATTGACGAGCGTGCCGAAATGTTGCGCCAGGAGTTCAACAAAGCAGTGACAACGTTGGGCCAGCGTTGGGGCCTTATGACCGAAGATATCTTGCGCCAGGTCGTCAAGGCGATTGTGCAGGAAACCTACGGCGGCGAAGTGCGCGAGTTCGTCTTTGCAGGGGAGCAGTTCGATTGCGTCGTGACTGACGGACAACACATCTTGCTGGAGATCACCGCGCGCGCCACCTCGAAGATCGTCAAGCGAATGCTGCAGAAGCGCAAGCTGTATGCCCAACACACGGGCATCGAGCCGACCCGCGTCCTGCTCGCCACTGCACAGATCCACTACAGTGCCGTGCGCCGACTGCAGGAGTTGGGGATCGAGGTCATACAACCTGAAGTCCTCACTGAAGACACCGGAGAGGAAGATGCGTGAGGCAGGTAGGAAACCTGCTCGATCTTCATGCGCTTTCCAAACAACCGTTTCTGCTTTGACAGATCGGCTTCGCTGTGCTAAACTTGCCACCTGTTCCGCTTGATGAAGGCTTGACAATCCAATAGCCCTGGACACTCATCCAGAGGGGGGGAGGGATCGGCCCTGTGAACCCCCGGCAACCACCTGGAGCCCCGGAGACCGGTTGCGGATCGGTGATGAAGGAGTCAGGAGTCAGAGAGCAGGAATCAGGTGTCAGCACCTGGAGCCTGACGCCTGACGCCTGACGCCTGATACTTGATCCCCAGGTAGGTGCCAATTCCGCCAACCGTTACGGTTGAAAGATGAGAGGTCGGCTCCGTCGTTGCGCGTGCCCTCCTCTTGGAGGGCTTTTTGTTTAAGAACGACAGGGGTCAGGAGACAGAAGTCAGCACTGTTTCCTGACTCCTGCCCCCCGACTTCTGGTTCCTATCCCAGGGGATACGCTATGAAGCGAACCATCTGGTGGGAAGACAACCAGGTCAAGATGATTGACCAGCGCATCCTCCCACTGCACTATGAAATCTTGGCTTACGACGACCATATCGCGGTGGCTGAGGCCATCCGCGATATGGCCGTGCGCGGCGCGCCGGCCATCGGCGCGGCGGGCGGCTTCGGCATGGCGCTGGCCGCGCTGCAGAGCGGGACGGCTGACCGTGATGGTCTGCTGGCTGACCTGGCGGCGGCCAAAGCCGTGCTCGACGCGGCGCGGCCCACCGCGGTCAATCTCAGTTGGGCAACGACGCGGGTGATGGATTTCGCGCGTCACTACGTGACCGGCACTTCGGAAGTGCCGGTCACGTCCGCTGCTGATGAAATTCGCGCGGCTATCCTGGCCGAGGCGCAGCGCATCGCCGACGAGGACGTGGAGATCAATCGGCGCATGGGCGCGTTCGGCGCGGCGATCGTGCCGGACAAGGCCAACATCCTGACCCACTGCAACGCCGGCTCGCTGGCGACCGTGGATTACGGCACCAAGCTCGGCGTCGTGCGCGCGGCCATCGAGGCGGGCAAGCAGGTGCATTGCTGGGTGGACGAGACGCGGCCGCGGCTGCAAGGCGCGCGGCTCACCGCGTGGGAGCTGATGCAGGATGGCATCCCGATGACCCTGATCGCGGACAACGCCGCGGGGATGCTGATGCGGCTGGGCAAGGTGGATCTGGTGCTCTTCGGCGCGGATCGGGTGGCCGCCAACGGCGACGTGGCGAACAAGATCGGCTCGTACAAGCTGGCGGTGATCGCCCGCGAGAACGGCGTGCCGTGCTACTCCGTCGTGCCCACGCCGACCATTGACCTGAGCCTGGCCCACGGCGACCTGATCCCCATCGAGGAGCGGGACGCCCGCGAAGTGACCCACGTCGGCGCGGAGCAGATCGCGCCCGACGGCGTTCCGGTCTACAACCCGGCCTTCGACGTGACCCCGCACCGCTATCTGACCGGCATCATCACCGAGGAAGGCATCTGCTATCCGCCGTTCGAGGTGAGCTTGCGGCGGGCGGTGGCGGCGGCGGAGAGACGACGGGGGGTAGACAAGTAGACAGGTAGACAAGGAAACAAGGTTGCCCCTTGTCTACTTGTTTCCTTGTCTCCTTGTTTCCTAAAATCACTGACATGAGCGAGCAACCCACCCCCTGGCTCAACCGCATCATCCACGGCGACAGCCGGCGCATGGACGCTGTGCCGGACGCGTCGGTGCAGCTTGTCGTCACGTCGCCGCCCTACAATGTGGCGAAGGGGTACAGCGACCACAACGACAGCTTGAGCCTGGATGAGTACGTCTGTTTGCTGAACGCGGTGTGGCGGGAGTGTTACCGGGTGCTCGTGCCGGGCGGCCGGCTGTGCGTCAACGTGGCGAACACCGACCGCAAGCCGTACCTGTCGCTGGTGAGCTTGATTGACGAACAGTTGCGGACGAGCGGTCAGAATTGGCTGCACCGCGGGCACATCATCTGGGACAAGGGCAGTTCAGTTGGAGTAAGCACAGCCTGGGGCAGCTTTGGCCGGGCGTCCAACCCGACGTTGCGCGATGTCCACGAGTACATCACGGTCTGGAGCAAGGAGCAGCTCAAGCTAGAAGGCGCTGGCGAATCGGGCGTGACCGGCAACCAGTTCGTCGCCTGGACGCGCAGCATCTGGCGGCCGGAGGAGTTGCTGCCGGAGCTGCAAAAGAAGATCGCCGAAAAGCTGGCTGACGCCCGCAAACGCGACAAAGACGATGCCTGGATCGCCGAATCCATCGCGCGGGCGGTCTGGGGCCAGGCGGTCGTCCCCGGCGAGACGGTTTGGGAGATGACCACCGAGTCGGCGGTGGATCATCCCGCGCCCTTCCCGGTCGAGCTGCCCAAGCGGGTGATTCAGCTCTACACCCAACCAAGCGACGTCGTGCTCGACCCGTTCATGGGGTCGGGTTCGACGGCGATTGCGGCGAAGCTGACTGGGCGGCATTACGTGGGGTATGAGGTGTCGGCGGAGTATTGTGAGTTGGCGGAGAAGCGGGTGGCCGAGGCCGCCCGGGCATGAAGTGTCCGGGCTAACGAGCAGTGCCGGACGAGTCCGGCTGATCTGCGCAGGCACAGCCCCGTTCACGGGGCGCCGCTTTGTAGCCCGGCGACTTCATCGCCGGGCGGGTTGGCTGGACACGAAAAATCGGGGGGCTTTCGCCCACCGTCCGCTTAGTCCCTGGTGGTGTTCCAGGAAGGCTACGGGCCACCCGATCTGGGTTGAGTATACATCGGTCGTCTGAATTTGGCAACAGCACAACATGACATGCGGGGCGGATTCCAAGAATCGAGCCTTTAGGCGGTCTGTGTGTGGAAGCCAAGTGACCGGCTAAAGCCTCGAATCCAGTACGCAATACACAACACGCAACACGAGGTCACATGTCAGTCATCGTCACCGGTTCGATCGCAACCGACTACATCATGAAGTATCCTGGCCGGTTTCTGGAGCACATCCTGCCCGAAACCGGCAAGATCAGCGTCAGCTTCCTCGTCGAGGAGAAGCAGATGAGCCGCGGGGGGATCGGGCCGAACATCGCATATACGATGGCGCTGCTCGGCGAGCGGCCGCGGCTGATGGGCACGGTCGGCGGGGATTTCGGCGAGTATCGCGCCTGGCTGGAGGCGCAGGGGGTGGACACGTCGCTGGTGGTGGCCTACCCCGGCGAGTTCACTGCCACCTATAACGTCATCACCGACCTGGAGCAGAACCAGATCGCCGGTTTTCACGCGGGCGCGATGAGCTGCGGCCGCGACCTGACGTACAGGGGTCTGAACCTGAGCGAAATTGACTACACCATCATCTCGCCGCACGACCCGGCGGGAATGCTGCGCAACTGCGCCGAGTGCCGCGAGCTGGGCATCAAGTTCATCTTCGACCCCAGCCAGCAACTCGCCCGACTGGACGGGGCGCAGGTGCTCGACGGGATGACCGGTGCGTTCGGCCTGACCGTCAACGACTACGAGTTGGAGCTGGTCAAGAGTAAGACCGGCCTGGACGAAGCCGGCATCCTGGATCGGGTCAAGCTGCTCGTCGTCACCCGCGGCGCGGCGGGGGCCAGCCTCATCTCGCGGGATCGCCGCGTGGATGTGCCCATCGTCCCGCCCAAGACCATCGCCGATCCCACGGGCGTCGGCGACGCGTTCCGCGGCGGGCTGCTGGTCGGCCTGGTGCGCGGCTACCCGTGGGAGGTGACTGGCCGCATCGGCGCGCTGGCCGCCGCCTACTGCCTGGAGCAGATCGGCACAATGAACCACCGATACACCCTGCTAGAATTCATCGCGCGCTACCGGAAGAATTTCGGTGACGCGCCTGAACTGAAAGATCTGTTAGGCGAGAGGGGAGGCAATGGATAAAAACGGATAAGCGGATGACCTGTGCGACAGGACTCATATCCGTTTATCCGTTGCCCCGATTCACCAATTACCAGTTTACCAACCAACAAGGAGTACTAATCTACGTGAGCACAAACTACGACATCCGTGACATCCGCCTGGCCGAGAAGGGCCGGTTCCGCATGCAGTGGGCCGCCCGCGAGATGCCGGTGCTGGATCTGATCGAGGCGCGCTTCGCCAAGGAGCAGCCGCTGAAGGGCATCCGCATGTCGGCCTGTCTCCACGTCACCGCGGAGACCGCCAACCTGATGCGCGTGCTGCAGGCCGGCGGCGCCGACGTGGTGTTGACCGCCTCCAACCCGCTCTCGACGCAGGACGACATCGCCGCGACGTTGGTCGCGCACTACGAGATGCCGGTCTATGCCATCAAGGGCGAGGATAACGCGACCTACTACCAGCACATCAAGGCCGCGCTCGACTTCAAGCCGCACATCACGATGGACGACGGCGCCGACCTGGTGAGCACGTTGCACAAGGAGCGCCGCGAGCTGCTGGACGGCATCCTCGGCGGCACCGAGGAGACCACTACCGGCGTCATCCGTCTGCGCGCCATGGCTCACGACGGCGAGCTAATGTTCCCCATCATTGCGGTCAATGACGCGCTGACCAAGCACCTGTTCGACAATCGCTATGGCACCGGCCAGAGCACCCTCGACGGCATGATCCGCGCCACCAACGTGCTGATCGCCGGCAAGACGGTCGTCGTCGCGGGCTACGGCTGGTGCTCCCGCGGCATCGCCAGCCGGGCGCAAGGGCTGGGCGGCAATGTGATCGTCACCGAGATTGACCCACTGAAGGCGCTGGAGGCGGTGATGGACGGCTTCCGCGTCATGCCGATGGCGCAGGCCGCGCCGCAGGGCGATATCTTCATCACCTCCACCGGCGACATCAACGTGCTCGACAAGCATCACTTTGCGACGATGAAGAGCGGCGCGATCATGGCGAACTCCGGCCACTTCAACGTCGAGATCAACATCCCCGAGCTAGAGAAGCTGTCGGTGGAAGTGCGCCGTGTGCGCGAATTCCTCGACGAGTACATCCTGGCCGATGGCCGGCGCCTCTACCTGGCCGGCGAAGGCCGCCTGGTCAACCTGGCCGCGGCCGAGGGGCATCCCAGCGCGGTGATGGACATGAGCTTCGCCAACCAGGCCCTCGCCGCCGAATACATGGTCAAGAATCATGCCAGCCTCAAACGCACCGTCTACAGCGTGCCGGAGGAGATTGACAAGAACATCGCCCTCCTCAAGCTCGCTGCAATGGGCGTGACCATTGACACCCTGACCCCCGAACAGGCGGCGTACCTGAACGAGTGGCGGATGGGGACGTAAGAGATAGCAAATAGCAGAAGCGCCTTAGTTGCTATTTGTAATTTGCAATTTGTAATTTGCAATTTGTGGTAGCTGTTCACCAATGTTAAGGAGCAAAAAATGACTACAACGTTCGCCTCTTCTCCGAAGTTCTTCTTCACTTCGGAATCGGTGACTGAAGGTCATCCCGACAAGATGTGCGACCAGATTTCGGATGCGGTGCTAGACGCGATCATCAAGGATGACCCGGATGCGCGCGTGGCGTGCGAGGTTTCCACCACCACCGGCCTGATCCTGGTGATGGGTGAGATTACAACGTCCACCTATGTGGATATCCCGTCGTTGGTGCGGAGCGTGGTGCGCGATATCGGCTATACGCGCGCCAAGTTCGGCTTCGACGCGGAGACTTGCGGCGTGATCGTCAGCATCAAGGAGCAAAGCGCCGACATCGCCCTGGGCGTAGACAAGGCGCTAGAGGCCAAGCAAGGCGAGATGAGCGACGAGCAGATCGAGGCCATCGGTGCGGGCGATCAGGGGATGATGATCGGCTTCGCCTGTAACGAGACCGAAAGCTACATGCCGCTCTCGATTGACCTGGCGCACAAGCTCTGTAAGCGGCTGAGCAATGTCCGTAAGGATGGCACGCTGCCCTACCTGCGGCCCGACGGCAAAAGCCAGGTGACGGTGGAATATCATCATGGCAAGCCCGTGCGCGTGGACACCATCGTCATTTCCACCCAGCACAGCCCCGACGTGGAGCATAGCAAGATCGAGGCCGACCTCTACGAGCGGGTCATCAAGTACGTCGTCCCGAACGGCTACCTGGACAAGAACACCAAAATCTTCATCAACCCGACCGGCCGCTTCGTGGTCGGTGGGCCGATGGGCGACTCCGGGCTGACCGGCCGCAAGATCATCGTGGATACCTACGGCGGCGCGGCGCGACACGGCGGCGGCGCGTTCTCCGGCAAGGATCCCACGAAGGTGGACCGCTCGGCTGCGTACATGATGCGCTACGTGGCGAAGAATCTGGTCGCCGCGGGCATCGCCGACCGGCTGGAGATCCAGGTCAGCTATGCCATCGGCGTCGCGCGCCCCCTCAGCGTCGCGGTCGAGACCTTCGGCACCGGCAAGATCAGCGATGAGCGGATCGTGCAGCTCATCCGCGACAATTTCGACCTGCGACCGGCCGCGATGATCCAAAACCTGAACCTGCGCCGGCCGATCTTCCGCGCCACGGCGGCCTATGGTCACTTCGGCCGCCATGACATTGACGCGCCGTGGGAGAAGCTGGATAAGGTGGCGGGGTTGAAGAAGGCGGCGGGGTTGGCGTGAGTGAGAACGTGCCAGGCGCTTGCGAAGTGCCTGGCACATGACGGCGCTCATCACATAGAAAACCGCGCAGCCTGGCGCTTCGCGGTTCTTGCATTCAAGGGGAAGAATGAATGCTATGGCTCAAGCTTCTTCGTTCTCGCGAATTGCCTGACTGATTTCGTCGCGATGCGCATCAGCATACGCCCAGGCATTGACGAGATCGGCCGCGCGCAGCGATGGGTAGTTTTCCAGGATAGCCGCTTCGCTCCAGCCCAAGCGCCGATAGTTTTCCAAAGCCCAAACTGGGATGCGCGTGCGGATAGTAATTGAGGCTCAAGTTGTTGGAGCGTCATCCTGTGCTTCCTTTCAGCATCGCGCCTTGCTTGGTTCATCCTGCCAAAATCGCTTGCAGCGCGGCGAGATGCTCGGCGCCGTCGAAGGCCGCGCGCACTGGGATCTCGAAGCCCGGCACGATCACGCTGGCAATCGTCCCTGCCTTGACCTTCACCGCCAGCCGGTAAGCGCCTTCCTGCAAGAGATACTGCTCGATCGTCTCCTGGTCGGGATCCACGATCCAGTACTCGCCGACGCCGTGCGCCGCGTAATCCTCAAACTTGACGCCGCGATCCACCGCCTCGGTGGATTCGGACAGCACTTCTACCACCAGGTCGGGCGCGGGGAATTTGCTTTGCGTAGGTGTGAAGGTGGTCGCCTTCTCTGCGCGGAAGAAGCAGATGTCCGGTTCGTAGTCGTTGCGCCCAAGCACGATCAATATCTTCTCATGAAAAACGATACCCAACCCGTGCTTCCGGACAAATGCACTCAGAAGCATCATGAAGCGATCGCTGACGACTGCATGGCGTAGTTTGACAGGTGAATGTACGATGATCTCTCCGTTGATAAATTCAGCCTTCTGCTGCTCGGTGACGACATCGTAGAAATAGCGGCGCTTCTTCGCCTCGGCGCGCGCCGCGGCTTGCAGGCGGCGTAACGCCTCTGGAAAGCGCGAAGAACGCAGCAATTGCTCCAGAGCCTGATCCGTAGTGACGGCAGGGACGTATTGCTCCCCCCGGCCCGATACGGCCAATGGCGACCCGACCTGTTGGATGCTCATGCCTCGCCTCCTTGACCTCATTATACACCCATATGCATGAACATAGAACCTATACCAGCAATTCCAAAAGTCACAACTTCACCGCCCGATTCTGGCACGAAAAGTACCCATTTGGGTAGTAGACAGGACGCCGGCGGCAGGGTAAACTGGGCGTGTGCTTGTGAATGCCGCCAGCGTTGGATATGAGCCTGGCGGCTTCTTTTGTCAAGCCCGTATTCCAAGGAGCAAAAGGAGACCCCTGACCATGGCAAAAACTGTCGCCGATGTCCTGGAGATGGCAAAAAGCGTGAAGATGGTGGACCTGCGGTTCACCGATCTGCCGGGCGTCTGGCAGCATTTCACGATCCCGGCCCGCGTCCTGTCTGAAGATACCTTCGAGAATGGCGTGCCGTTCGACGGCTCATCTATCCGCGGCTTCAAAGAAATCCACGAATCGGACATGATCCTGCTGCTCGACCCCAACACCGCGTTCGTTGATCCGATCTTCGAGGTCCCCACCCTGGCGATCGTCGGGGATGTGTATGATCCGATCACCCGCGAGCCGTACAGCCGTGATCCGCGCTTCATCGCCCGCCGCGCCGAGACCTATCTCAAACAGACCGGCATCGGCGACACCGTCTACTTCGGCCCGGAGCCGGAGTTCTTCATCTTCGGCGATGTGCGATACGGCAGCGCGACCAACGAGGGCTTTTATCATATTGACAGCGACGAAGGCTGGTGGAACAGCGGCCGTGATCGTGGCCGCAACTTCGGCGGACAGATTCAGCCCAAGCGCGGCTATTTCCCGCTGCCGCCGACCGACACGCTGCAGGATGTCCGCAGCAAGATCGTGATGGCGATCGAGAGCGCCGGCATCCCGGTAGAGATCCACCATCACGAGGTCGCCACCGCCGGCCAGACCGAGATCGGGATGCGCTTCGACACCCTGACCCGCATGGCCGACAACGTGATGGTCTACAAGTATATGGCGAAGAATGTGGCGCGGCAGAACGGTCTCACCGCCACCTTCATGCCCAAACCGCTCTTCGGCGATAACGGCAGCGGGATGCATTGCCACCAAAGCATCTGGAAGGGCGGCAAGAACATGTTCTACGATGAAGCCGGCTACGCCCAGCTCTCGGACACGGCCAAATACTACATCGGCGGCCTGTTAAAACACGCGCCGGCGCTGTTGGCCCTGGCCGCGCCCGGCACGAACTCCTACCGCCGCCTGGTGCCCGGTTTCGAGGCGCCGGTCAACCTGGCCTATTCACAGCGCAACCGCTCGGCCATCTGTCGCATCCCGGTCGGCTCACGCAGTCCGAAGGCCAAGCGCGTCGAGTTCCGCGCGCCCGATCCGTCGTGCAATCCGTACCTGTGCTTTGCGGCCCTGCTGATGGCCGGGCTGGACGGCATCCAAAACCGGATTGATCCGGGCGATCCGCTCGACAAGGACCTCTACGGCCTGCCGCCGGAGGAAGCCAAACTTGTCAAGCAGGTGCCTGGCTCGCTCGATGCGGTGCTGAAGGCGCTTGAAGAAGATCATGAGTTCCTGTTGAAGGGCGATGTGTTCACACCCGATATGCTGGAGACCTACATCTCGTACAAGCGCGAGACCGAAGTGGATCCGGTGCGCATGCGGCCGCATCCCTACGAGTTCACGCTATACTACGACGCTTGATTTCCTCCCTCCTTGGACCCGCACAGATGGGGTGAGGCCCCCCTTATCTGTGCGGGGAGATATTATCCCAACGAGCGCAAAGCAAATGCTTTGCGCTCGTTTCACTTTAGCGGCGCGAGTTTCCTACAAAGTGTACCCAAATGGGTACTAGACCCGGCGACGTGAACCTGATATCGTAAAGGCAGGTAGTTATCCTGCTCAACGGAGGTTCGTGCGATGGAAGGGATCAACGCCGGCGACACATCCTGGGTCCTCATCGCGACCGCGCTCGTGATGATGATGACTCCGGCTCTGGCATTCTTCTACGGAGGGATGGTGCGCAAGAAGAACGTGCTCTCTACCCTCAACCTGAGCTTCATCTTGATGGCGCTCATCAGTATCCAATGGGTGCTGTTCGGCTTCAGCCTGGCCTTCGGGAAGAGCGCAGGCGGCATCATCGGCGGCCTGAACCTGCTCGGTCTGGGCGGTGTGGGCGCCGAGCCGAACGCCGATTACGCGGCGACCATCCCGTTTCTGCTCTTTGCGGCCTACCAGATGATGTTCGCCGTGATCACGCCGGCGCTCATCACCGGCACGTTCGTGGAGCGCGTGCGCTTCAAGGCGTTTTTGATCTTCAGCCTGCTGTGGGCCACGCTGGTCTATGACCCTGTGGCGCATTGGGTGTGGGGCGTCGGCGGCGTCTTGCGCGGATTGGGCGCGCTGGATTTCGCAGGCGGCACGGTCGTACATATCACGGCCGGCTTCTCGGCGCTGGCCTTTGCGCAGGTGATCCGGCCGCGCCGCGGGTTCGGCAACGGCACGATCGTGGAACCGCACAACATCCCCTACTCGGTGCTCGGCGCGGGGCTGCTGTGGGTCGGTTGGTTTGGGTTCAACGGCGGCAGCGCGTTGGCCGCCAACGGTCTGGCCGTCACGGCGTTGGTGAACACCAACACCGCGGCCGCGGCGGCCGGCGCGGTCTGGATGCTCCTGAGCTGGCGCGATCATCGGCCCAGCGTGTTGGGGATCATCACCGGCGCGGTGGTGGGCCTCGTCGCGGTGACGCCGGCCGCCGGCTTCGTCACCCCGCTGGCCGCGCTGGTGATCGGCGCAGTGGCGGCGCCCATCAGTTACTACGCCATCAAATTGCGCCAGAGCCGGCGTCTCGACGAGTCGCTCGATGTGTGGGCGTGTCACGGCATGGGTGGGCTGTGGGGCGCGCTGGCGACCGGGCTGTTCGCCGCCAAGGCGGTCAACGCGGCCGGGGCCGATGGCCTGTTCTACGGCAACCCGAGCCAGTTCCTGGTGCAACTCCTGGCCGCCGCGGTGACGGCCGTCTTTGCCGTCGTCGTCACCTTCGTGATCGCCACGCTGCTCAACCGGACGATCGGCCTGAGCGTGTCGGAGACCGAGGAGCAAGTGGGGCTGGATATCGCCGAACACGGCGAGCGGGCCTACGCGTAAGCATCCGTCCTTTGTGATCGTCACCCTGAGCGGGTCGGCGAGCCATCATCCGCGACGAGGAATGACCAGCGAAGGGTCTTGTTTCGAGGAGAACTGAGATGCTTCGGCCCACACTACGGGCCTCAGCATGACAAGCTCCGTGGTGACCATAGAGGTGAATCCATGACCAAAAAGATCGAAGCCATCATCCGAGAAGAAAAACTGAACGACGTAAAAGATGCCCTGCAACGCATCGGCATCGTCGGGATGAACGTGACGGAGTGTCGCGGCCACGGCCGACAGGGCGGGATCGAGCTGGTGGGCCGCAGCGGCGCCTACAAAGTGGACATGCTGCCGCGCGTGCAGGTCAACATCGTGCTCAGCGATCACAACGTCGAGAAAGCGATTGACACCATCTGCCAGGCTGCCCAGACCGGCAACGTAGGTGACGGCCTCATCTTCATCTACCCGGTGGATGATGTCATCCGCATCCGCACCGGCGAACGGGGCCGGGCCGCGCTGATGTATCCGGGCGATATTGACGAGCAGCGTGAGAAGGCCGGCGCCAGGCCGCCGGACGCCAGCAAGACATAGCCCGCATTTCGCACGGCCCGGTCGGACTTCCCGATTGGGCTGTGCATTTGATTCCCCCGCCCCCTCTTATTCGACCACAAAACTCTTGACAAACGCGCCGCTCAGGCTTAGAATGGTAATTGTCCATTTCGGGAGCATGAGTAGGTTGGCGCCTCATGTTTCCGCTTTCCTCAGATAACTGTGTTGCCTTTACCCAGAGGAGGTGCGATCATTCTTCAGACGTGCTTGCGCCAATGTGGCTGCCCCGGCGAAGAGGTAGACACCGTGGGTCAGCGCAGTGACTTTCTACCCCGCATTTGCTCGTTGCTCAAGGAGGACAACATGTCAAGGAGAGTCAATCGCAGGGAGTTTCTGCGGACGGTGGCCATCGGTGCAGCAGGCATCGTAGCGGCAGGTTGCGCGATGCCGACGCCGCAGGTGGTCGAGAAAGTCGTCGAGAGGGTTGTCGAAAAGCCGGTCGAGAAGATCGTCGAGAAGGAGAAGATCGTCGAGAAACCGGTCGAGAAGATCGTCGAGAAGGTGGTTCCGCAGACGGTCGTCGTCCAGAAGGTGACAGGCGGCCTGCCGGTGCCCCGCGCGGAGACGGCGGTCATCAACGAGACGACCGTGTACCGTATCTTCGACTCAATGAATCCCTACATTCCCAACGGGCTTCTGCATTCGGGTTCGGGCATGGTCTTGTCGCGTCTGATGTATCTTAACTGGGCCACCGGTGAGAGCATCCACATGCTGGCGGAGAGCTATAAGTACAACGATAAGTTTGACGAGCTCACCTTCAAGACCCGCAAAGAGGCCAAGTGGAACGACGGCAAGCCGTTCACCGCGAAGGACATCGCGTTCACCGTAGACATGCTGAGGGCCAACACTCAGTTGAGCTTCGGCGCTGCCATGAAGAAGTGGGTGGCCGGCGTCACGGTAGCGGATGACTATACCGTCACGCTCAAGTTGACGGCGCCCAACCCGCGCTTCCACTGGTACTTCAAGCAGCAAAGCTCGTGCGTCATCGTGCAAGAGGCCGAGTGGAAGGGCAAGGATCCCACGACCTACAAGGCCTTCCCGCCCATCGGCACCGGCCCCTACAAGTTCCACAGCGCGGTCCCCGAGGCGCGCATGTACATCTACGAGAAGGTGGAGAACTGGTGGGGCAAGGCGCTCGGCTATGATCCGGGGCCGAAGTATACAGTATGGCAGACCTCGCCCCCGCCCGAGGCCGAGATCCAGGATATCGCCGACAACTACATTGACCATTCGCACTCCTACACCTCGGACGCCAAGCTGCTGCGCCGGACGCAAGACCTGAACAAGGCCGTGGTGCTGGCGCCGTGGCGCGATCCGTGTCCGCGCGGCATCTGGTTCAACTGCGCCAAGTATCCGCTGAGCAAGCCGGAGGTGCGTTGGGCGTTGCATCACTGCATTGACAAGAAGAAGGCGGCCGAATCCCTCTATCCGTGGCCGACCGTCCCGGCCACCTATCACTGGGCCGACTGGGATGCCAACAAGAAATACGACTTCAGCGATGTCCTCAAGGAGTTCGACCTGGAGTTCAACGTTGCGACGGCCAACAAGATATTGGATGATCTGGGGTTCAAGAAGGGGGCCGACGGCATCCGCGTGGACGACAAGGGCAACAAGATGGATTACACCATCCTCGTCCCGCAAGTGGGCGTCACCGGCGAGTATCCCATCGCCCTGGATTTCGCGGAGAATCTCGGCAAGGCCGGCATCAAGGCGAATGTCAAATGGGTTGAATATCCGCCGTTCAACGACGCTCGCGAGCTGGGCACCTTCGACATCACCTCGCACTGGTGGTGCGGCAACTGGCAGGAGCCGCCCTATACCTACGCCAGCTACCTGGTCGAACAGCTCAAGCCGGTCAACGAGCGCGCGACGGCGGGCAACTGGCCGCGCGTGAATGACCCGGAACTGGACAAGTTGATCAAGCAGATGGAAGGCATGAGCCCTGACGATCCGAAGATCATGGACGTCTACAAGCAGGCCTTCCGGGTGTGGATGAAGAACCTGCCTGCGGTGCCGGTCGTCCAGACCACCTTCGTCATGCCGTTCAACACGAAATACTGGAAGGGCTGGCCCGATGAGAAGAACATCTACGCTGTGCCCTTCACCTGGTGGCCCGAATTCCAGTTTGTGCTCTACAAGGTGACGAAGGCGTAGTGTGATCAAGCAGCATCTTCTCAATAAAGTGGGGAGACTTCCGAAGTCTTGCGCCCCGAAGAATTGAGAAGATACATCAAGCAGACCCTTCGGGTTTTCATCGCGGACACCCGATTCGCGCGTGTTTGAAACCCGAAGGGGCGATCCCTTGCGGTCGCTAAATGGGCAGGCATGAGGCCGTGCCCTTGAATAGCGCCAATCGGAGGACAAAATGGCCACAGTCAGACTGGTCGTGCTCTACCCCCATCCGACCGATGTCGAGCAATTCAACCGCGACTACCAGGATCACCTCAAGCTGGTACACGCGAAAACACAGATCCCGGAAGACGCACGGCCCTACACCGTGACGCGCTTCGTCGAGACGCCGACGGGTAAGCCACCCTTCTACCAGATGTACACGATACCTTTCCCATCACTTGAGGCCTTTCAGCAAGCCGCGAGCGCGCCAGCGATGCAGGAGTTGGGGGCGGATGCGGCTCGGATTTCCACAGGCGGCCCGCCTGTCATCCTGGTGGGGGTGGATGTCACATAGGAGCGGGACGGCTCCCGAAGGGCCTACGTCTAGGAATGTTATTGCGAGTTCCCCATCCTATGGCAACAGGATGCGCCCAACAATGACAGTCATTGCGAGGGGCGGGGTATGCCCCGAAGCAATCTCATACTTTGCACAGAAGATTGCTTCGCACAAACCGCTCGCAATGACATGTCATAAGCAGTGGAGCCGAAGGAGTCGGGCCTCGCAATGACATCCTCACCAGAACCGCCTGGCGTGTGCGCCATGAGGCATTGACCATGAAGAACCATCCGGTCCTCACCTACGTCCTGAAACGCTTTGGCCTCTACATCTTTACCATCTGGGGCGCGTTCACCATCGCGTTTATCTTCTTTCATTCGGTGCCCGGCGATCCCATTTCAGCTTATGTCGCCACGATGGAACAGCAGTATTCATACAAAATCCCTGACGCAGACGTGGTGATCGCGGAGTATAAGAAGATGATGGGGTTGGATGGTACCCTGCTACAGCAATACCTGCGCTACCTGGAGAACGTACTGCTGAAATTCAACCTCGGCCCTTCCTTCATATCCTTTCCGACGCCGGCCGAAAAGTACATCTTCGAGGCGTTGCCCTGGACGGTCGGCCTGTTGGGGATTGCCACACTGATCTCATGGACCACGGGTCTCATCATCGGCGGTCTCGTCGGCTGGCGCCGCGATTCGCGCCTATCCGCCGGCATGACGAACCTGGCCCTCGTGTTCTCGCAGATTCCGGCCTATTTCATCGGCCTGGCGCTGTTATTCATCTTTGCCTATGGTCTCAAATGGTTCCCGCGCCGCGGCGCTTTCGACCCGGCTGTCGTCAAGGCCTTCAACTGGGAGTTCATTCAGAGCGTCATCCAATACGGCACACTGCCCGCCTTGTCGCTGGTGCTGGTGTCGGCCTTCGGCTGGCTGATCTCCACACGCGCGATCGTTGTTAGTATCCTCGGCGAGGACTACCTGGTGTACGCCAGGGCGAAAGGGCTGACCGGGGGCAACATCCTCCGCAGCTACGTCCTGCGTAACGCGATGCTGCCCCAGGTCACGGGCCTGGCGTTGTCGCTGGGCTTCGTCTTGAACGGCGCCTTCCTCATCGAAACGCTGTTTCAGTATCCTGGGATGGGCACGCTGTTCCTCAGTTCTCTCGCCCAACTGGACTATAATACCACGCAGGGCATCATGCTGATGTCCATCACGCTGGTGCTGACGGCCACCCTGCTGCTCGATCTGCTGATGCCGCTGGTTGATCCTCGGGTGGCGCGCGAGGGAAAGGGATAGGACGGGGAAAGTTGGAATTGCAACATATACTTTTCCGCAGCAAGCTGCTGATGATCGGGCTTTCGATCCTGGGACTGCTGATCCTCATCGCCTTGCTCCAGCCGGTGTTGAATCGGCTGCTCATCGGCGACATCAACCCGATCTCGATGGGTACCTACAAGGCATACGAAGAAGTGTCGCCCCAACATCCTCTGGGCACCGATCGTTGGGGCCGCGATTGGTTGGCGTTGTTGATCCTGGCGTTGCGCTACTCCCTGATCATCGGCGCGCTGGCGGGCGTGGCAGCCACCTTCATCGCCGTGATCCTGGGCTTCATCGCCGGCTACAAGGGCGGCCGCACCGATGGCGCCATGCGCACCTTCACCGACATGGTGCTCGTCATCCCCTCCTGGCCCATCCTGGTGACGATGGCCGCCTATATCAAGGGGTTGTCCATCCCGGTCATGGCGTTGCTGCTGGCGCTCTTCAGTTGGGCCTTCGGCATGCGGACGATCCGCTCGCAGGTGCTCTCGCTGCGCGCGCAACCCTACGTGGATCTGGCGAGAGTATCCAACCTGAAGGATCGGGAGATCATCTTCCAAGAACTGATCCCCAACCTGCTGCCCTACATCGGCGTGGCGTTTGCGGCGACCACGGTGGGCGCGATCCTGGCGGAGACGGGGCTGGAGCTGATCGGGCTGGGGCCGGGCGGCAACATCATCACCCTGGGACTGATGGTCAACTTTGCGCTGCGGTGGGGCGCGCTGGCCCTGGGCAAGGTCGAGCTGGTCTTTGCGCCGGTGATAATGCTAATCTTGATCTTTGTAGCGATGAACCTGATCAACATCGGGCTGGAGGAGGTTTTCAACCCCCGGCTCAAGCGCGTGACCGGAGGTTGATCCGTGGTCGAACCGCTGCTGCAAATCCGGGACGTGCGCGTGCATTACACGAGCGTGCGAGGCGTCTATCGCGTCGTGGATGGCGTGAGCTTTGATGTGATGCCTGACGAGGTGTTGGGGATCGCCGGCGAATCGGGCTGCGGCAAATCCACCCTGGTGGAAGGCTTGCTGCGCCTGATCGTCCCACCGGGCAAGATCGCCAGCGGGCAGGCAGTCTCGTCCGACCTGACCAAAGGGATCACCAATAACTGCGACCTCCTGAGTCTGGCGGACGAGGAATACCGGCAGTTGCGCTGGAAGAGCATCTCCTACATCCCGCAAGGCTCGATGCACTCCCTCAACCCGGTGATGAAGATCAAGGACCAGATCATGGATGCCATGCTGACCCACGCGCCGATGTCCAGGCAGGACGCCAGGGCGCGCGTTGTCGAGCTGCTCGGCGTCGTGGGGCTGTCGTCGGCGGTGGCCGGCCTCTATCCGCACGAGCTGAGCGGCGGCATGAAGCAGCGCGCCATCATCGCCGCGGCCATCGCGCTCAAACCCAAGCTCGTCATCGCCGACGAGCCGACCACCGCGCTCGACGTGACGATCCAGAAGCTCGTCCTGCAAACCCTGATGCGCGTCAAGCGGGAGATCGGCTGCACGATCATGGTCGTCAGCCACGATATGCCGGTGCACGCGCAGATCGCCGACCGGCTGGTGATCATGTACGCGGGTCGGGTGATGGAGGTCGGGCCGGTCACGGCGATCTTCGATGACCCGCTGCACCCCTACAGCCAGGGCCTCATTGCGACGATCCCCTCGATCGCCCACGAACGCAAGCATCTGGCCGGCATTCCGGGCGCTTCTCCCAGCCCATTGGCATGGCCGGCCGGCTGTCGCTTCCACCCGCGCTGCAAACAGGCGATGACGATCTGCCAGGATGTTGAGCCGGAAATGGTCGAGGCGCAGCCAGGCCGCTACGTCGCCTGCCATCTGTTCGGCCAGACCAGCGCAACCAGGCATTGAGAACGCACGATGACGACAACTCCCCTCCTCGAAATCGCCAACCTCTCCAAGGTCTTCGTGACCGGTCGCGGCATCGCCGGACGCAGCGAAATCCGGGCGGTGGATGATGTCTCGTTCACCCTGCCTGGCGACCGGCCCACCCTGCTGACGATGGTCGGCGAGAGCGGCAGCGGCAAGACCACGATCACACGCAACATTCTGGGTCTGGTCACGCCCACCAGCGGCGAGATCCGCTACAAGGGCAAGGATATCTTCAAGATGACGGGGCAGGAATGGGAGCACTACCGCAAAGAAGTGCAGGTGGTTTTCCAGGATCCCTACGGTACCTACAACCCCTTTTACAAGATTGACCGGGTGCTGCAAGTGCCGATCCGCAAGTTCCGGCTGGCTGCGACCAGGGCTGAGGAGCAGCGGATCGTCGCCGAGGCGCTGGCGGCCGTCGAGCTGCGGCCGCCGGACATCATCGGCCGCTATCCGCACCAGCTCAGCGGCGGCGAGCGTCAGCGCATCATGCTGGCGCGCATCTATCTGATGCGGCCCCAGCTCATCCTGGCCGATGAGCCGGTCTCGATGATTGATGTATCGCTGCGCGCGGCGTTCCTCAACATCCTGCTGCGCTTCGAGCAGGAATACGGTATGTCGTGCATCTTCATCACGCACGATCTGGCGGTGGGCTACTACCTGGGCGGCCGCATCCTGATCCTGTGTCAGGGGCGCATCGTCGAGATAGGTGACATGGACGCCGTCGTGCGCCAGCCGAAGCACCCCTATTCGCAACTCCTGATCGCCTCGGTGCCGCCCCCTAACCCGAAGGAGCGCTGGGAAGAGACCGAAATCAAGGCCGGCGAGCTGCGCCGCGCGACCGACCTGTATCGCGGCTGCATCTACCGGGATCGCTGCCCGCAGGCCATGCCCCGGTGCGCTGAGGCGCCCCCGCAGGCGGTCAAGGTCGGCGGGAACCATGAAGTAGCTTGCTATTTGTACTGAACGAGAAGCTCATGCCGCTCACGAACCGTGACCGCATCCACCTCCACCAGCAATGGCGGCGGCGCGCCAACACCATCCCCCTGGCGCTGATCTATACCCCCCTGCCCGCTCGTCCCTCGCGCTGGCGCGGCCTCGACGTGGATGTGCCGGTGGCTGAGATCGCCCAACGCAAGCGTGAAGGCGCCGAGGCGCAATATCTTATCCCAAAGGAGGTGCTCGTTACCGGTTACGTGAACTTCGCCACCGCGCTGATCCCGGCGATGCTCGGCGCGGGGTTCGAGTACAACGAGCACACCTCGTGGGCCATCCCGACCGTCAGCTCGATCATGGACGTGCGGATCACGTCGTTCGATCCCAATCATCCGCTGTTCCGGGCTTACATCGAGCGGGTAGCGGCGCTGCTGGCCGATTGGACGTGGGAGACCTACTTGCCGGCGAACTATGCTTACCTGGGACCGCTCGACCTGCTGGCCGGGCTGCTCGGCCCACAGCAATTATGCCTGGATCTGTTTGACCACCCCGATCACGTCAAGGGCAAAGCGGCCGAGGCGGCCCATTTCCTGGTCGAGATGATGAACTATGAGTTGGCGCTGTTTCGGCAGGCCGGCTTCACCGACGGCACGCCGTGCGCGTTCAATTACTGGCTGCCCGGCCGCGGCTTCCTCTTTTCGGAGGACTTCTGCGCCCTGGTCAGCCGCAAGCACTACGCCGAGTTCTTCCTGGAAGCCGACATCGTCTTCTGCCGGGCGGTGGACTCCGCCTTCCTGCACGTCCACTCCGCGGGCGCGCAGTGCATGCCCGCCATCCTGGAGAATGCCTATGTGCGTGGCATCGAGCTGGCGAACGACGCCGGCAACCGGGACATCCGCGTGGTGATCGAGGCCGCGAAACTGGTTCAGGCCAAGAGGCTGCCGTTACAGGTGTCGAGCTGGGAGCATCCGCTCGCCGATTGGGAGATCGCCTTGATCCTGAACGAGCTTGATCCTCATGGGTTGCTTGTGGCGTTGCAGGCGCACTCGTTGGATGAGGCGCGGGCGTTGTATCAGGTCGTCAAAGGTGTGCCGTGGGGAGGTCAACCCGACGCCGGACCGTAAGCGCGTCATTTTCTGGGAGCTCTACGCCGTCGGCTGTGCGAGATCTTCGCCCAGCACCTCATCCAACGTTTCGAGCAGCCGGCTCGCCGCGGCCGCGTCGAAGGTCATCGGCGGCCGGATCTTGAGGACGTTGTCGTGCGGGCCTTCCGTGCCGAGCAGCACCCGACAGGCCCGCATCCGATCCTTAACATAGCTCGCCTGCCGCGTGGCGGGCGCGCGGGTCTCCCGATCAGTCACCAGCTCGACGCCGATGAAGAGGCCCGCGCCGCGCACGTCGCCGATGAGGGGGCGGCGCTGCGCCAGCTCGCGCAGGCTGGCCAGCAGGATGTCGCCCACCCGCAACGCGTGAGCTTGCAGCCCCTCCTCCTCCAGCACGTCCAGCACCGCCAACCCCACCGCGCACGAGACGCTATTCCCGCCGAAGGTGCTGAAGAACTCCGGCCCCCCCGCGAACGAGGCCGCGATGGCCGGGGTGGTGACGACCGCGGCCAGCGGATGGCCGTTCCCCAGCGGCTTCCCCAGCACCAGGATGTCGGGCACGACGCCCTGCAGATCGAAGCCCCAGAAATGCGCGCCGGTGCGGCCCAGCGCGGTCTGCACGTCGTCGGCGATGCAGACGCCGCCGGCCTGCCGCACGTCGCGGTAGACCGCGGCCAGGAACCCCTCGGGCAGGAGGATCTGCCCGCCGACGCTCGGCAGGCATTCGGAGATGTAGCCGGCCACGCCGCGGCCTCGCGCCTGCACCGCCGCGAGCGCCGCCCGCACGAGCGCCGCGTACTGCGCGCCGGCCTCTCGTTCGGTTGCGCAGAAAATAGCTTCGTTTGTCAACCTGAACCTGTCGAAGGGGGCTCGTTGGTTGCGCCGAGATCCTTCGCCAGGGATTTGCCGCCACGGACTTTGAGTGGTTAACCCGCTCAGGATGACATTTTCACACTCAGTGGGCGCGGCGCTGTAGGACCGGTTGGCAACCGGCTCTACGCGATAGCGGCCGCGGTACACATCGGGCAGCGGCGTCACGTGCACCCAATCGGCCGGACCGGGGCCGCCGGGCCGGTTGAATTTGTACGGGCTGATGTCCATCGCGCCGGTCGTGTTGCCATGATAGCCGTGATCCATCACCAGCATGTCCCTGGCGCCGGTGTGGGCGCGGGCCAGCCGCAACGCCAACTCGTTCGCCTCGCTGCCGGAATTCACGAAAAAGCAGACCGAAAGGGGCGGCGGGAGTTTCGCGACCAGGCGGTCGGCGTAGTCCAGCCACGAGTCGTACAGGTAGCGCGTGTTCGCGCTGAGCAGGCGCATCTGTTTCGTCGCGGCCGCGACGACGCGCGGGTGGCAGTGGCCGACGTGCGGCACGTTGTTGTAGGCGTCGAGGTAGGCGCGGCCCTCGGCATCGTAGAGCAGATGCCGCCAGCCGCGCACGGGGTGGAACGGCTCGGCATAGCTGAGCTTCAGGTTGGCGGACGATCGGGCGCCACGGCGCGCCTGCATGGCCTGGGTTGAAGGCGCTGCCCAGCAGACCATTTCGTCGGGCAGGTTGAGCAGCGCGGCCGGACACGGGTTGAGCGCCGACCGGGCCACGTACTCGCCCGGCGCCACCGAACCTTGCGGCGTGTCGCCCGCCGGGCTGATATCCTCCATCAGCAATTGGACATGGACATGCGGGGGCCAGCCGCCGTTCTCGTGCGGCTCACCCAGGACGGCAAACGACTCCCCGGCCGCGATGGCCTGGTCGGGCGCGAGCGCCTCTACGCTGGCGCGCGAGAGGTGGCCGTAGAGGGTCTCGAACGATTCGCCCGCGTCGGTGCGGTGGCGGAGGATGACCAGCCCGCCGTAGTCGAAGCGGTCGGGGATCCAGCGCGCCTGCGTCACCTGGCCCGCCAACGGCGCGTAGATGGCTGTGCCCGCGGGCGCGAACAGATCCACCGCGATGTGCCGCGTACGTCGCGTCGCCAGCGGATCGCCGCCCCCGCCGAAGACCGGCCACGCGTTGATCGGCCGCGGCTCGCCGTAGCGACCGATGCCTGAAAGCCGCCACGTGCCAGGCACTTCGCAAGTGCCTGGCACGTTCTCACTCAAAACCGCATCCACCCGCGTGGCGCACACCTCGGCGTCGAACTGCTCGGGGTCATCCCCGCCGAGGGTCGAGGCGAACGACAGGTCGAGCACGACGCCCGCGGCGGCCGGCCGGTCGGGGCCGAAGATCTCGGCGAAGGAACCGCGGCGCGCCGCCAGCCAGGACAGCACGCGCGTGGTCTTCGGCCAGGGGTCGCGGCCGCACGCGGCGCGCAGCCGCGCTTCGGCCAGCCGCGGGTCGTAGTCGTGGAGCTGCTCCAGCAGCCGCCACGCCCCCGCCTCGCTGATGGTCACGTAGGGGTCGTCCGGCCGTTCGCGCCGGGCCAGCGCGGAGTTGACCACGCTGACGGCCAGCCGCGTCAGGATGAGGGGGAAGAGCAGCGCCAGCTCGTCATCCTGGAGGGGAAAGGCGCGATGATAGCCGGCGACGAGCGCCTCGGCGGCCGCGAACGGCTCGGCCTTGCCCATCATGGCATAGGCGGCCGCAATCGCCGGCTCGCCCACCAGCGCGGTGCGGCACATATCGCCGAAGTCGAGCAGGCCGGTCAGCCGTTGTTCCGCGCCGTCGTAGGCGACCAGCAGGTTGTAGTCGTTGGCGTCGCCGTGGATCACCCCGCGCCGCATCGCCTCCAGTCGGGGGGCGAGATCGCGCACGAAGCGGCCGGCGATACGGCTGACGAGCGCGCGGCGGTCGGGGGCGGCGATCGCATCGCACGCGTCCGCGATCCAGCCCGCGCGGCGGAGATCCCACTTGAAGTCGCGTTCGACCGCCGCGTGTTGGAAATCCAGCAGCGCGGCATCCACCTGCCCCAACGCCGCGCCGATCTGCCCCAGCAACGCAGGGGTGTGGGGCCGGGTCTCACCCAACGTGCGGCCGGGCAGGTAGGTGAGCAGCCAGGCGAGCCGCTCGTGCCCATCGCTGTCTACCAGTGTGGCCGTCGCCGCGCCTGTCCGCGTGCGGATCAATCGCTGCACCGGCACGCCCAGATCCAGGCGGGGGAACCGCTCAGTCAGGATTTCGAGCGCGCGACATTGCATATCCACCAGCGCGGCGTCGCAATCGCGGCGCATCACCTTCAGCAGATAGCGCCGCGCGCCGCTTTCGACCCGCAGGTTCAGATCCAGCTCTCCGACCAGCCCGTGCAGCGTTCCGGTGATGCCGTAGGCTGATCCGAGCAGGGTTTGTAGTATGTTGCAGTTGGCTGTCAGCCAGGCGCTCAGCGCGGTCGCCATGCGTTCATATCCTTTGGTGTGCATCGTGTATTTGCACAGAGGATGCCTCTAATATGCTCGGAAGTCAAGTGCGCACTACTCTGTTTTTCACGTTTCTTCGGGTATACCGCAAAATTGTCGAGGACACGGGCGCTGAGCCTGTCGAAGCGCCGCTCTTCGACAAGCTCAGGGAGCGCAGCTCACCGACAGTTTTGCGCTATACTCCGTTTCTTCGTTGGGTTTGACAGATTCGCCATTGGGGCTTAGAATATCCGTGTCCCGTTTGAGGAGTATGGACGGGAAGGTGTTCCATGCTCCTGGTTTCCCCAAGGACGGCTTCCCCGGCCTTCACAAAAAGGAGGTGCGACGGTTCTCCAAAATAGCGTTCCAGCCAGCACGACTACCCCGGCGATGAGGTAGACATAGTGGGCCTTCGATGAGTCGTCCATGCGTGCGATAGTTGAGGGAGTGATGCGTACTGGCGCGAGTCGAGTAAGGCGGCGCGTTCCGGCTTCACATGAAGTTACCGGGTTATCATCCAAAACAGGACGTTCATCTGCACCAGGAGAGGAAGGAAATGAGCAAGAAGCTGACTCGACGCGATTTCGTGCGTCTGACGGCGGTGGGATCCGCCGGTGTGCTGGCGGCGGCGTGCACAACGCCTACGCCCCAGGTCGTCAAAGAGGTGGTTACGCAGCAGGTGGAGGTCACGCGCGTTGTCGCGGGAACTCCAAAGGTCGAGACGGTGGTTCAGCAGAAAGAAGTTGTTGTGACGGCCACCCCCGCTCCGACAGCGAAGCCGGCGGCCGCCACCGTCAAGGGGTTTCCACGCAGTGAAACCCTGTTCTGCAACCAGTTGTCAGGCGTAACCGGCACCCCCACCAACTTCAACGAATGGGTCGGCTGGAAGTGGCGGGATCGCGGGACCGCACAACTGGCCAACGAGCCACTGTGGACCGTCGACCCCACTCTCGGCAAAATCATCGACGGCCTTGCCAACGGCCCGGCCGAATACAACAGCGACTACACCCAGATGACGGTCAAGCTGCGCCCCGGCGTGTTCTGGAGCGATGGCATGGAGTTCACCGCGGACGATCTGGTGTACACCCTCGAGACGCTCAAGAAGACCGGGGGGCTGAACTTCAACGCCCAGTTGCAAGACATAGCCAGCGTGAGCGCGCCCGACAAGAACACCGTGGTCGTCAAGCTCAGCAAGCCGAACTCGCGCTTCCATACCTACTTCCTGGATCGGTGGGGCTGCGTCTGGATGATGCCCAAGCGCGTCTTCGAGAAGGTCTCGGACATCAAGACCTTCGAGTACAACCCGCCGCTGAGCCTGGGGCCGTACAAGCTGCACAGCTTCGATCCGGGCGGGTTCTGGACGGCGTGGGTGCTGCGGAACGACTGGCAGAAGACGCCCACCGGGATGCTCTACGGGAAACCCGCGCCCAAGTATGTGGTGTTCATCGGCCACCAGGACATTGCCACCCAGATCATGGAGCAGGCGCGCCACGAGCTGGATTACGCCGAGCTGAACCTGGACGGCCTGCGTGCCGCCATGGCCCAGAACCCCAAAGCCCGGGCCTATCGGGCGAAGTTCCCCTGGGTGTTCAACCTTGACCCATGCGAGACCGGTATCATGTTCAACACGGCAAAGGCCCCGTGGAATAACAAGGATGTGCGCTGGGCGCTGGCTCTGGCCATCGACATCGTCTCCTACATCACCACAGCCTACGACGGGGCAGCCACGATGAGCTGTCTGCACATCCCGGCCATGCCGCTGCTGGTCGAAAAGTACTACGACCCGATGCAGGCCTGGCTCAAGGACTTCACCCTTGATCTGGGCAACGGGGAGACGTTCAAGCCCTATGACCCAACGGCGCCGCAGCGGCTTGCCGAGTACGCGCAAGGGCGCGGCTACACCGTGGCCCCCGAGGAGGTCAAGAGTGTCTTCGGCTCGGGCTGGTGGAAGTATGCGCCAGATGCGGCGACTAAGTTGCTGCAGAAGAACGGCTTCAAGAAGAACGCACAGGGGAAGTGGCTCCTCCCCGACGGCTCGCCATGGAAGTTCTCCATCCTGATTACGGCCCAGCCCGGCCATCCCATGACCCAGAACGCGTACGCCGCACGCTATGAGTGGCGGAAGTTCGGCATTGACGTGGACGTGGTCGTCAACCAGCAGGCCTCTTCTCTGTACCAAAGGGGCGAGTACGATGTCTCCACACAATGGCCGTCCCCGCCGGGAGCCTGGGGCGGTCACGTCGATCTGTTCAGGGACCTCGACCCCTTCAATTCGGCCTACGTAAAGCCTCTGGGAGAGTTGAACTTTGGGGCAAATTCCCGCTGGTCCGATCCGCGCATGGACAAGGTTATCGCCCAGCTCAAGGAAACCAACTGGTGGGCCGACACCGACAAGATCGTTACGCTGGGCACAGAAGGCCTGAAGATTGCGATAGAGACAATGGGGCCCGGTATCGGCACTTTCACCTACCCGGGCGTGTTCACCTGGGACACCCAGCACTGGACGAACTGGCCAGGTGGTGAGAATCCCTATGCTCAGCCGTACCCTCACTGGCCCAACCTGAAGTACATGCTGCCGTCCCTGAAGTCCACCGGGGCTTAAGGCACCAACGTAGTGAGATCACGGGCAGGCGGGAGACCACCTGCCCGTAGATCTTGATTCGTGTTTCTTGCGAGAACAGGGGGCAGAATTGAAGTTCGTAAGGCGCTATCTTGCTCCGCGGCTGGTCCAGTACGTGCTCGTGATCTTCCTGGGGATTACGGTGATCTTTATCATCCCTAGGCTGATGCCCGGCGGTCCGGTCGAGAGCGCGATTGCCAACCTTCAGGCCCGAGGCAGCTACCTGGATCCGAAAGCCATGGAGGCGACGGCTCACGCGCTGCGGCAAATGTATGGCCTGGAAGGGACATGGCCTGAGCAGTATGTCGCGTTCTGGCGGAGGCTTTTCACAGGCGATTTTGGGCCTTCGCTGTACCAGTTTCCTACCCCGGTGATCCAGTTGATAGGCCAAGCCCTGCCCTGGACGTTCGGTTTGCTCCTCGTGACGACGACGTTGTCCTGGATTGTGGGGACGGTAACCGGCGGGCTTGCCGGGTACTTTCCGCAAAGCCGGACATTCGGACTAGTGGACGCTGCGGCGATGTTCGTGCGCCCTATCCCCTATTACGTGTTGGCCATGGTGCTTCTCATCCTCTTTGCCTACCTAATTCCTGTGTTCCCTGTGGGGAGAGGCTATACCATCGGCGCAGAGATCTCCCTGAATTGGAGTTTTGTTAGCGATGTCCTCAGGAGCGCCTTTCTGCCGGCCCTGTCCTTGATGCTCATAGGCGCAGCAGTGAGCCATCAAACAATGCGGCTGGTCGTGGAAGGGGTTAAGGAGGAGGATTACGTACGGTACGCGAAAATCGGGGCGGTCAAGGAAAGCACAATCTTCAGCCGGTACGTGATGCGGAACGCCATACTGCCGCTGATCACGTCGCTCGCTCTTTCTATCGGGCAGATATTCGGCGGGGCCCTGATCACGGAGATGGTCTTTTCCTATCCCGGCGTAGGGTTCCTGCTTTTCCGGGCTGTTGTGGTCAACGATTACAACCTCATCATGGGCATTACGACCATCTCGATCATAGCCATCGTTACCGCCACTTTGATTCTTGACCTCGTTTATCCGTTGTTTGACCCCCGCATACGGCTCAAATGAGGGTATTGATTTTATGAGGACATTGCGAGAGCTTGCCAGAGACCGTCGGTTCACATTCGGCGCGATCGTGTTGCTCGTGCTCGTCGCGCTTGCCGTTCTTTCGTTCTTCTCTCCCTACGATCAGACCGAGTGGTACGTGGCTCCGCGCGACTTGCGCCCGTCGCTGCAGCACCTGTTAGGGACGGACTCCAAGGGTCAGGACGTTTTCTGGCAGACTACGGCCGCCATCTTCAATTCCCTCGTGGTCGCGATTGCCGCGGCGGCCATCTCCAGAGCCATTGCGATGACAGTGGGCATGGTGGCCGGTTACAAGGGAGGTACTACCGATCGAGTGCTCATGTTCATCAGCGATGGGTTCATGGTCATACCGCTATTCCTGATCCTGGTGCTGCTGGCCATGCTGATACGGCAGCAAATGAACCTCACGACGATGGCGATCCTCTTCGGGATCGTCGGATGGCCCTGGGATTGCCGCCTCGTACGATCGCAGATTTTGAGTTTGCGGGAGCGGGAGTTCACCTATACCGCGATCCTCGCCGGAGCTCCCGCGCGCAAACTGATTTTTCGCCAATACATGCCTTTTGTGGCGCCACTGGTGCTGGCTACGTTTCTCAACCACACGGCGTTTGTCGTGGGCATGGAAATGACCCTCGCGCTGATCGGCCTGACCGACGCGACCATCCCGACCTTGGGCAGCATCCTCAAGTGGGCTGTGGATTACCAGGCGCCCCTCCTCGGTTTGTGGTGGTGGATTCTCGCCCCCGTCGGAATCGCGATCGCCCTTTTCGTGGCTTTGTATCTCGTATTCGTAAGCATCAGCGCGTACCTCAACCCCAGGGCCCGCATCCAGCGGGTGGGTGCAAGGTAAGGGGGTGCGGTATGTGGGTTATCAAAGTCGAGAAACTGAAGTCCACGTACGTCCTCGACATGGTTGGCACCAAGAAGGTCATCCATGCAGTCAACGAGGTCGATCTCGAGATCCAGGAAAACGAGGTCTACGGCATCGCCGGGGAGAGCGGCTGCGGCAAGACGACCCTGGTGAAAACCCTGTTTGGCGACGTCCAGCCACCGCTGCGCATGAATAGCGGGAAAGTCCGGTACCGGTTCGATGGGCAGGAACTGGACCTCTTCTCGCTGAAACCGGCGGAGCGGCGCGATTTGCGCTGGTCGTTCATCTCCTACGTCCCGCAGAGCTCGATGAGCAACCTCAACCCGGTCGTCAAGCTCAAGGGGACCTTCAGCGATTTCGTCGAGAGCCATGTGCCCAACCGGAGCAAACGGGAGGTAATCGAAGGCGCCCGCCGGCACCTGATGGAGCTTGCCCTACCGTCCAATGTCCTGGAGGCCTATCCGCACCAACTATCGGGCGGCATGCGCCAGCGCGTGGTTATTGCTCTGGCCTCGTTCCTCTCCCCGCGCGCCGTGATCACCGACGAGCCGGTGACCGCCCTGGATGTGGTCGTCTCACGCGGCGTGCTCCAGCTCCTCAAGGAAGTCCAGGAGCGTCAGCAGAACGCCCTGGTCATGGTGACGCACGATATGGGTGTGCTGGCGAACATCGCCGACCGTATTGGCATCATGTACGCGGGCAAGATCATCGAGGAAGCCAAGGTGGAGGCCATTTTCGAGCGGCCGATCCATCCCTACACGCAGTATCTGATCAACTCGCTGCCGAAGTTTGGGGACAAGAGCGTGCGCGAAAGCGCGCCAGGCCAACCGCCGTCGCTCGTGGACTTGCCGACCGGTTGCGCCTTTCATCCACGCTGCAAATTCGCCATGCCGGTCTGCAAGGAGGAGACGCCGGTATCCCGGAATATGGGCGATCAGCACCGAGTAGCTTGCTGGCTAACGCAGGAGGCCGAACATAGATACGCTGCTTGAGATTCAGGATGTGAGCAAGGTCTTCCATATGGGCAGCATATTCTCGCGGATCACGATCACGGCCGTGGAGCATGTATCACTGCGCGTCGGGGCCGGTGAGATTTTCGGGCTGGCAGGGGAGAGCGGCTGCGGCAAGAGCACGCTGGCGCGTATGGTGCTCGGCTTTGAGGAGCCGACGGCGGGGACGATCGTGCACCGGGACAGGGACGGGCGACCGATCACCGGCAGGGACGTCTGGCGCACGGCCGGCGTGCAGGCGGTGTTCCAGAATCCGTTCGAGACCTTCAACCCGCTGCTCACAGTCGAGAGTTATTTCTTCGACGCGATCGAGAACTTCAAGCTTGCCGGCAATCGCGCAGACGCCGTGGCCCGTATCGACCGGGCGCTGCACCTGGTCGGCTTGAACTACGATACCATCGCCGGGCGCTACCCGGCCGAGTTCTCCGGCGGCCAGTTGCAGCGAGTCTCGATCGCCCGCTCGCTCTTGACCGAGCCTTCGCTGCTGATCGCCGACGAGCCGGTATCCATGGTCGACGCCTCGCTGCGCATGTCGATCATGAACCTATTCCGCGAACTGGTGGACCGGCTGGGCCTGAGTGTGCTCTACATAACGCACGACCTCGCCACCGCGTACTACATCTGCGACCGCATCGCCATCATGTTTCGGGGCAACGCCGTCACCATGGGCGATGTGGAAAAGGTGCTGATGCAGCCCAAGCACCCGTACGTGACACTGCTGCGCGAATGCATCCCAGATACCGACCCGAAGAAGCGCTGGCGCACGAAGATCCAGTTGGCCGAGAGCGACACTGAGGAGTATCAGCGGGTCGGCTGCAAATTCGCCGGCCGCTGCCCCCAGGTGATGGACGTGTGTAAACGTGTCTCACCGAAAGATGTCGAGGTGGACGGTGTGCTCACCAAGTGCCATCTGTGGGCGACGGCCAACTGATAGATCCGAACACCATCTGGTAGAATCCGCCAAAAAGCAAGGAGCGTTGCCAATGCGGGTGGAGTGCAAGGAGGACTGGGAAGAAGCCCAGCAGCGCATTGACGCCTTCTGGAACGGCGAGATCATCGACCGGGCCGTCGTCCAGGTGATGGCGCCCAGGATGGGCATCCACAGGGGCGAGATTGAGGCCCTTCAGCATCCGGTCGGGGTCCCGGCCGACGGCCTGCTGGGGTGGTTCACGGCCCCCGACCAGGTAGTCCCGCGGCTCGAAGCCCTGGTCGAGTCGGTCTTCTGGGGCGGCGAAGCGATGCCGCACGTCCTACCCGTGTCGGTCAACCTGGTTGCGATCCCTGCTGCCTTTCTCGGCTGTCCGTATCGGCTGACGCCTGACAGCGGCTGGGCCTCTCCGATCATAGACGACTGGACGACCCGGCCGCACTTTGCCTTTGATCCGCACAATGAGTGGTGGCTGATAGCGAAGCGACTACTCGCCGCGGTCGCCGAACGAGCGGCAGGCCGTTACTACGTCGGCGTCCCCGATTTGAACGCCCCAACTGAGATCGTCGCGTTGCTCAGGGGCACGCAGCGCATGCTCGTCGACATGTTGGAAAGGCCCGAGATCGTCAAGGAGTGCATTGACGAGGTCAACCTGGCATGGCTGCGTTACTGGCAGGCGTCTATCGGGGTCATCCATCAGTGGGTTGGGGACTACGTGTTCTGGATGGGGATCCCGTCCGATCGACCGGCTATAGACCTACAAAGCGACTTCTCCTGCATGATTTCTCCCGAAATGTTCAATAAGTACTTCTTGCCGAGTATCGAGCAGCAAACCCAGTGGGTGGAGCGCACGATCTACCACCTCGACGGCCCCAATGCCATCCGCCACCTCGACGCCCTGCTCTCTCTGCCCCGGCTTACCGGCATCCAGTGGGTACCGGGTGATGGCGCCCCGCCGATGAGCAAGTGGATCCGCCTCCTCAGGCGCATCCAGGCCGGCGGCAAGCGGCTGGTGCTTAGCTGTGCAGCCTGGGAGGTCGAGACCCTGCTGGCCGAGTTGGAGCCCGAGGGCTTGCTCCTATCCACCTGGTGCGCGACCGAGGAAGAGGCCAGGGATTTGTTGAGGCACGTCCCGCGCTGGACGGCTTGCAAGCGGTGGGTCGTCGCCTGATATATTGGTGTCTGTTTATACTTATGAAACCTAGAAACCACGCCCCCCTCCTGCAAGACCTATCGGCCGCCTACGAGCAGCACGCGCCTCGCTCCGCGGCGCTGAATCGCCGCGCGCAGCAGGTGATGGTGAACGGCGGCAGCCATAGTTTGCGCCTGATCCAACCGTTCCCGCCCCGCCTCGCTGATGCCAACGGCGCGTACATCCGGGATGCAGACAGCCACGAGCTCCTGGATTTTTGGCAAGGGCACCATGCCAACATTCTGGGGCACAACCCGCCGGTCGTCACCGAGGCCTTGAGCCGGGCCTTCGCGTCGGGCCAGGGACTGCTGACCGGATTCACCGATGAGCTCCAGATCGAGGTCGCCGAGATCCTGTGCCGGCAGACAGGGGCCGAACGCGTGCGGTTTACCACCAGCGGCGCGCTGGCGACCATGTACGCGATCCTGCTGGCGCGCGCCTTCACCGGTCGCGAACGGGTGCTGAAGGTAGGCGGCGGCTGGCACGGCGCGCACCCGTGGGGGTTGGTCGGCGTGCACATGGCCGCGGCCGGCCAGGCGTGGGGCGTCGAGAGTGAGGGCATCCCGACGGCGGTCACGGGCGAAGTGGTGGTGACCGGCTACAACGACCCCGAAGCCCTGCGCCGCTCTTTTCGGGAGCATGGCGACCGGCTGGCCTGCTTCATCGTGGAGCCGTTCATCGGCGCGGGCGGGTTCATCCTGGCGACGCCCGAATACCTGCGGGCCGCCCGCGAGTTGGCCGACCACTATGGCGTCGTGCTCATCTTCGACGAGGTGATCAGCGGCTTCCGGTTTCGGGCGGGCGACCTGGGTGCGCTCTACGGTGTCCGACCCGACCTGGCCGCGTTCGCCAAGATCATCGGCGGCGGGATGCCCCTGGCGGCAGTGGCCGGCCGCGGCGACATCATGCAGCTCTGCGGCCGCGCGGGCGGGAGCCGGGTAGCCTTCTCCGGCGGGACCTACTCCGCCCACCCGGCGGCGATGTTGGCCGCCCGCGCTATGCTGACCTATCTGGTGGAGCACGAGGCCGAGATCTATCCGGCCATCGGCCGGTTAGGAGCCGCGCTGCGGCGGGCGGTCGAAGACGCGTTCGCTGCGGAGGGGCTCGGCCCCGTGCGCTGCACGGGGGAAGGCAATGCCGTGGTCGAGCATAGCTCAGTCGCGATCCCCCACTTCCTGTATCGGGACGACCGCTCGCTGGCGCGGCCCGAGGACGTGAACGATCCTGCCCGCTGCGATGTGCTCCTGCGCGATCAGACGCTCCAACTGGCGTTGCTGCTGGAGGATGTCCATGTGGTGCACGGCGCGGGCACGGCCAGCGCGGCGCATACGCTGGCCGATATAACGCGGTTGGCCGAAGCGTGTCGGCGCGCCGCGCGGCGGATCCGGCCATACTTGTGAGGCTTTCGTAACAGTTGTCACTCCCTGTGCGCTAACATCTCTTCTGTCAGCCCATACTGCCCCGCCGCGGCTGCCATCTCCTGCCAGACGCTCTCCGGCAGGGTGATGCCGTCACGCAGCCGTTGTTCCTTCGCGCGAAACTCGGGCTCGCCGGGGATCAAGATCTCGTCGAAGCCGGGCGCCTTGTTGCCGGCCTTGACGGCGACCGACAGCCGGTCTACCGTATCGGTCAATTCTTCGACCGGGCAGAAGGCCGCGATCTCAATCGCCATCATAAAGACGCCATTGCCGGTCGAATGCTCCGGCAGCAAGGTGCAGCCGTGGCCGGTCAGCGCGCCGCCAAGCAAATCGGCGACCATCAGCAGGCCGTAGCCTTTGTGCCCGCCCAGCGGCAGGAGGACGCCGCCGTCGTAGAAGTCGGCCGGATTAGTGGACGGCTTGCGGTCGCGATCCAGGATTTGCCCCTCTGGGATCGGGACGCCCTTCGCCAGCGCCACGCGCAGCTTGCCCTCGGCTGTGACGGAGGTCGCGAAATCCATGAGGAACGGCGCGCCGCTGCGCGGGAACGCATAGGCGAAAGGGTTCGTGCCGAAGACGCGATCCACCCCCCCGTAGGGCGCGGTGAGCTGCGACGAGTTGCACGTCATGAAGCCGATCAGGCCGTGCTCGACCGCCATCAACACATACTCGCCCAGCCGGCCGATGTGCGCCGAATTGCGCAGCCCCACCGCGGCCAGCGCGTGCTGTTTGGCTTTGGCGATGGCGATCTCCATGGCGCGCCGCGCGGCCACCTGGCCGAACGCCCAATGCGCATCTATCAGCGCGGTCGTGGCGGTCTCGCGCACGATCTCCAGTTCGGCGCGGGGGTTGATCTGCCCGCGTTCGATCCCGCGGATGTATTGCGCCAGGCGGATGACGCCGTGCGAGTCGTGCCCCGTCAGGTTGCCCTCGACCAGCGACGTGCTGACAAGCTGCGCGGTCTCGGCAGGAACGCCGGCGGCTTCCAGCAGGCGGCTACCCATCCGGGTCAGGTGCGCTGCGTTGAAAGTAGGCATACGATCATCCTCCAGCCAGGGATGCCTCTGACCCGTGCAGGCGAGACGTTGGCGCGTCCGCCGGCCGATCGGGCACAGATGGGGTGCACGAGCCGAGCTTGCGCACATGGTTCATCAAGAGCGCGCTGGCAAGCGCCAGGCTCGCGCCCATCAGGAAGAGCGGCGGATAGCCGGTCGCCGCCGCCAGCCGGCCGCCGACCAGGCTGGTCATGCTGAAGCCCAGTCCCAACGCCATGAAGCCCGCGCCGGAGACGATCCCCCGCTGGCCCGGCGCGGCGAACTCCATTTGCAGCGTCTGGTATGCGGGCATCCACAGGCTGAAGAGGCCCAGGACCACGATGGTTCCCACCGCGGCTGCGATCCAGTGCGACAGAAGCGCCATCATCACCAGGTCGAGCATCAGCGCCAGCGACGCCAGGATCATCGTCTGACCGCTGCCGAAGCGCCGGGCCAGCCGCGAGCTATTGAGCGCGGCGAAGACGGCCAGCGCCATGCCTGCGCCGTTGATGACGCCGATCGCCGAAGTCGGCATGGCGAAGGCCGTGTCCATATACGCATAGGTGAAGACCCGGCAGGCGGCGGCCCCCCCCTGGTGCAGGAAGCCGCAAAACAACAGGAGCAGGATCGGCCGGCCCAGCCCCCGCGGCGAGCGGCTGGTGACGGCCGGCCGGCCCTCGGCCAGCGCGCCGGTGCGCGTCACCAGGAAGAGGGCGACGCCGCCCAGGAGCAGACTGACCAGCAGGCCGTAGCGGTAAGGCGCAGGCTGCGCGGTGGTCGTCTCTAGCAGCGCGGCAAACAGCGCGGGCAGCAGCCCGGCCAGCACCAGGCCGGTCAGGCTGGCGAAGCCCATCAGCGCCTCGCGCAGCGCGTAGGCTGCGCGCAGGTGCTCGGGCGGGGTCGTCGCCACCAGGATCGGCACCGAGTTGACGACCAACAGCGACCAGCCCACTGTGGTCACCAGCTCCGCCGCCACCGGCCAGGCCGATCGCAGCGTGGGCGGCACGACTTCGGTCATCGGGAGCAGGCTGAGGCCGGCGAATAGCACTACGGCCCCCAACACGAGCGCCCGCCGCGCGCCCAGTCGCATCCCGATAGCGCCCGACGGCAGCCCCAACACGCCGAACAGGAGCGAACCGGCCGCATAGAGCGCGCCGATCAACTCCAGCCCGGCGCCGAGCCGCAGCAGATAGATGACCCGCAGCAGTTGGGTGATGCCCATGAAGCCCGCGGCGAACACCATCAGCGACGCGTTCACCAGCCAGACATCGCGGCTGAACCTGGGGAAGGATGCGGGCAGGGGCAGTCGCATCACACGGCGCTCGAGGCGCCGAACAGCTCGATGTAAAAGCGACAACGCTCCTGGAAGGTGGCTGCGGCGATGCGCGAAACGTCAAAGTAGGAGAGATCTTGGGCGCGCGCCGCCTCAGCGATCCGCCGCGCCGAGGTCATGAAGAGCTCGGTCGCCACGTTGACCTTGGCGACGCCGTGCTCGATGGCCGACCGGAACTGCGCGTCCGACAGGCCGGAGCCGCCGTGCATCACCAACGGGATCTCCACCCGGCGGCGGATGGCCGTCAGCAGATCGAGATCCAGGCGCGGCTCCCCCTGGTAAACGCCGTGCGCCGTGCCGATGGCGACCGCCAGGAAGTCCACGCCGGTCTCGGCTACGAACCGCTCGACCGTGGCTGGATCGGTAAAGCCCAGCCGCTTCGCGCCGAAGCTCTGGTACTCCTGCCCGCTGCCGACATGCCCCAATTCCGCCTCTACCGCCACGCCGACCGCGTGCGCCGCGCGCACCACCAGTTTGGTCTGAGCGATGTTGTCTTCGAGCGGCAGCTTGGAGCCGTCGAACATCACATCGGTGAAGCCGAGCGCGATGGCCCGAATGCACTGCTCGAAGCTCGTGCCGTGATCGAGCATCAGCGAGGCCGGGACGCTGGCCCGCGCGGCGGCCGCGCGGATATAGGCGACGTTCGCCGCCCCGTTCGGCTGGTCGAACATGCCGCCATACAGGCCGATGAAGGCGTGCGCCCGCTGCGCCTCGAACGCCCGGATCATGCCGTCGGTCGCGGCCATGTCGGAAGTGTCGAACAGCGGCAAGGCATACCCGCCCGCCTGCGCGCTTTTTAGCGCCGATAAGACTGAAACTAATGCCATGAATGTGTGTCCTCTCCGATTTCAGAGCATAAACGTTATGCAGGCGCGCTGCCGCGCTCGCGCAAAAACTCGACCACCTGGTCGAAGCACGGGATCGGCCGCCGGCCGCCCAACTGCGTGCACTTGAGGGCCGAAACCGCGGTGGCGAACTCTACGATGCGGCGGACCTCCCAGCCGCGCAGCATCCCGACGATGTACGCGCCGTGGAAGACATCGCCCGCGCCAGTGGTATCTACCACAGCCACATCGAACGACGGGGTATGAAACCGCTCGGCGCGGGTCGTCGTGTAGCTGCCCGCCTTGCCCTCGGTTTGGACGACCACCGCCGGCCCCATGTCGAGGATCGCCGCGGCAATCTCCCATGGGTCGGCGCGGCCGGTCAGCGTCGCGCCGAAGCCAGCGCCGCAAATCAGCACGTCTACCTGCCGCACGAGCGCGGCCATGGCCGGCGGGATGGGCCGCCGCGTGGCCGAGCCGTCGAGCACCACCCGCTTGCCCGCGGCGCGCATCCAGCCGGCCGCCTGCAGCGCGGCGTCGGCGTGATAACCGTCGAGGTGCAGCACGTCGGCCGCCGTCACGTAGTCCCGGTCAAGCTCGTCGGGCGTCAACTGATAATCTTGGAACGATTGTGAGCCGGTGAACACTCGCTCGCCCGTCTGCGCGTGGACGTTCACCAGCACAATCTCGTTCTCCGGGACCGGCCGGCGCACCATCCGGCTGACATCAATGCCGCACTCGGTCAGCGTTTGCAGCTTGATCTCGCCCAGCCGGTCGCTGCCGTAAGTGCCGACGAAGCCGGCCGGCGCGCCCAGGCGCGTCACCGCGGCGATGGCCGTCGCCACCGGGCCGCCGCCGTCAATCGCGATGGCGCTGAACCGTCCGCCATCCTCCCACGTGGGCATCTCGGTCAGGCGCACCAGGATGTCGAGCGTCGCCATGCCCAGGCCAATGACTTGGATGTTGCTCATCGTTTTCACGTTTCACGTTCGCACGTTCCCACGTTCCCACGCTCCAACCTGCCAACGTGTAAACCTGCCAACGTGCTAACGTTCCAACATCCTCACACCACCACCGGCGTGATGTCCAGGAATTTGCACGCCTGGAGCAGCGCGGCGGTCCAGTCGCCGTGGATCATGCTGGCGTGGTGGACGAAGCCTTCCTCGACCAGCGTGCGGTAGAGCCGGGCGTGGTCTTTGACTTCGACCCACGACCAGGTGCCCGCCAGCGTCTCGTCCGCGGGGATGATCTCGCCGGTGGTGATGAGCAGCTTCCAACGGTTGTCGTATTCGACCAGGCGGCAGAGGGTCACTTTGCCCGGCTTGATCTGGAACTGGTTCAGGCCGGCCTGCGGATCGGCGTCAGGGATGGGGAGCGCGCCGGCCATGTCCTTGCGCGAGCGGAGCGCGATCTGGTCGGGGTTGGCGGCCAGCGAGGCGGGCGCGTTGCCGCAGTGCCAGGCCAGCAGCCAGTTGGGGTTGTCGCGATGCTGGATCGTCCAGTCAATGAAGTGCGGCGCGACCGCGCCGAGCGCGGCCTGATAGGAGATCAGCATCGCTTCCGCGCCGAGCACGTCCGCCTCGCACGCGGTGAACATCCCGCGGTCGGTCAGCCGGCTGTAGATGTTGCAGACGGAGATGCCCATCATGCGTTGGATCGCCGGCCAGCACTGCACGGCCATCGCCGACAGCCTCGCGCGGCGCCAGAACTCGGTCAGCGCCAGCTCGAGCTTGGCCGCGTTCAGCAGATAGCTCGATCCGACCGTGATCTGCGGAAACTCGGCTTGCACGCTCGCCAACGTGCCGGCCACGAGCGGATCGTCGTCGGCGAAGCGCCGGGCCGCATCTACGATGTCATCCAGATTGGCGTAGATGATGTTCTGGCCGAACTTGAGCGCCAGCGCGTGCTCGTCGTAGCCGACCGTCTCGAAGGTCGCCGGCCGCACGCCCACCTGGCCCAGCCGCGCGCCCCGCAGCCCCTTCACCACCGCAACCGCGCGGACGAACGGATCCACCGCCGCGGCGAACTCCGGCTCATCGGGGAAGAAGATGCCGGCGAAGTGGAAGGGGATCTTGCGGCGGTAGAGCGCCGAGGCCATCGAGAGATTGCCGCAGTAGGAGTCAGACTGCCGCGCCATGGCCGGGCCGGCCAGCCCGACTGGCTCCTTTGTCGCGTAGAGCAGGACGGGCACGCCCAGCTTCTCAGCGATCTTGGCGGCCGAGCGTTCGTCGCCGAAATCCAACGGGCAGAGCACCAGCCCATCCACCCTCTGCTGGCGGAAGAACTCGGCGACCGTCTCCGCCTCGTCAAGATCATGGACTGCACCGAAGGGAGTCAGCCCGGCCGCCGCATCCAGCGTCACTCCATCGGCTGCGAGCTGGGGCATGAGCACCTGCGCTACGCCCGGCAGCGCCGACAACGTCCGAAAACTCTCCTCGCGCATCTTTGCGGTCCAGGGAGTCCATTGAAAGCGATAGGACGGGACAAATCCGAGGCGCACTGATACAGACATAGGTGATTCATTCCTTTCCGAGGGAGATTCGAAATCGTTTTCGGGTCCATTCATACTCCCAATCGCGCCCGCTGTCAAATTATAGCGCGCCAGCGCAAGATTTGACAGCCCGCGGAATCCATGTTACAAACCCCCTCACAACAGCATAGCTTCGGATGCAGGTGCGCCGTTTGCCCGGAAGCGCGGCGCGTAATGGGGGAAGACCGGTGAGCTGAGCGATCAGCCAGTCCGGCGCTGTCCCGCAACTGTAACCCTGGCCCATCAGCCAGGGAAGCCAGATGACCCGCCTGTATCCAGGTTCCGTGACGCCCTCGCGGAAAGGGGTGGGTTATGGATGCCGGTTGGTTCGGCGCATACCGCCCCGTCATCATGACGGGGTTTTTGTTCCCATAGCTCGACCGTTCGCGGTTGAGCTTTTTTGTTAACCGCCCCTCTCACCCCGCGAGCATTTCATTCCCGAGGAGGAAGTATGTCTCGCTCTCCGTTGTTCGTCGTCCTGCTCATCGGTATCGCGTTGATGATGGTGGCGGCGGCCTGCGCACCCGCGGCCGCGCCCGCCGCGCCTATATCCGCCCCGGCGACCGCCACCCCCGTCCCGCCGAAGCCGACCGTTACGACGGAACCCACGAAGCCCGCCGCGCCGGCCGCGGGCTATCCGCTGACGCTGAAAGATGAACTCGGTCGTGAAGTCAAAATCGCGACCCGGCCGGGCCGCATCGTCTCGCTGGCCCCCTCCATCACCGAGGTGCTCTTCGCCGTCGGCGCCGGCCCGCAGGTGGTCGGCCTGACCAAATACTGCAACTACCCGCCGGCCGCGGCGCAGGGCCGCGAGATCGTCGGCGGCTTCTCGGCCAAGTCGTTGAGCGTCGAAAAGATCATCAGCCTCAAGCCCGATCTCGTCTTCGCGGCGGGCGCCACGCACAAGCCGGTCAGCGAGGCGCTGGAGGCGGCCGGGGTGACGGTGTTCAACTTCGATCCGAAAGATTTCGCCGGCGTGTACGCGAACATCCTGGCGGCTGGCGCGCTCACCGGCAACCCCGCGCAGGCCGAAAAAGTGGTGGCCGGCATGAAGGCGCGCATCGAGAAGGTGACCACGGCCGCGGCGAGCATCCCGCAAGACCAGCGCGTCAAGGTCTTCTACGAGGTGTGGGACGAACCGCTGATGACCGCCGGCCCGGCGACCTTCATCGGCCAGATGATCGAGCTGGCGGGCGGCGTCAATGTCTTTGCCGACGTGAAGGAGCAATACCCGACGGTCAGCGGCGAGGCGGTGATCGCTCGCGCCCCGGCCGTGATCGTCGGCCCCAACTCGCACGGCGAGGGTCTGACCGCCGAGAAGATCGCGGCCCGGCCGGGCTGGAAGGATCTGGCCGCGCTGAAGGCCGGCCGCATCGTGATCGTGGATGGCGACATCATCTCCCGCTCCGGCCCGCGCCTGGCCGACGCGCTGGAAGCCGTGGCGCGCGGGCTGTACCCTGAGCGGTTCAAGTGAGACGAGTCAGGCTGCTGGCCGGATTGGCCGCGCTGCTGGCCGCCGGGCTGATCGTCAGCCTGGGGGTCGGCGCGGTGCCCATCCCGCTGGGTCAGGTGATCGCCGCGCTGTGGGGCCGCCTGACCGCGGCGCCGCCGGCCACCGCGCAGGACGCGATCATCGTCTGGGATCTGCGGCTGCCGCGGGCGCTGCTGGCGGCCGCCCTCGGCGCGGGGCTGGCGTCGGCCGGCGCAGCCTACCAGGCGGTCTTCCGCAACCCGCTGGCCGACCCGTTCGTGATCGGCGCATCGGGCGGCGCGGCGTTGGGCGCCACGCTGGCGATCGTGACCGGGCTGCCGCTGGTCATGCCCGCCGCGTTCGCCGGCGCGGTGCTGGCGGTCATCGCGGTCTACCTGCTGGCGCAGAGCGGCGGCCGGCCGAGCGCCATCAACCTGCTGCTGGCCGGCGCAGCGCTCAGCACGCTCCTCTCGTCCGCGGTGACGCTGCTGATGTTCCTCAGCGACCGCAATCTGCACGAAGTGTTCGCCTGGCTGATGGGCGGGCTGGCGGGCCGCAGTTGGCCGCACCTGCGCACGACCGCGCCGCTGATGCTGGCCGGGGTCGCCGGCCTGTGGGCGCTAGCGCGGCCGCTCGATGCGCTGACCGGCGGCGAAGAGAGCGCCCAAAGCCTGGGGCTGAACCTGGCGCGGGCGCGCTTCGCCATCGTGGCCGCAGCGACGCTGGCGACCGCGGCCGCGGTGGCGGCGGGCGGCATCATCGGCTTCGTCGGGCTGATCGTGCCGCACGCGGGCCGGCGGCTGGTGGGCGGCAGCCACGCCGGGCTGATCCCCATCTCGGCGCTGGCCGGCGGGCTGCTCGTCCTGCTGGCCGACGACCTGGCCCGCACGGTCGTCGCGCCGGTCGAGCTGCCGGTCGGCATGCTGATGGCGCTGATCGGCGCGCCTTTTTTCCTGTGGTTGCTAAAACGGGGGTGACGGGATGACCACGCTCGAAGCGCACGATCTCACGTTGGGCTATCGCGACGCCGCGGTGCTGCGCGATCTGCACCTGGCGGTTCGGCCGGGCCGCGTGCTGGCGCTGGCCGGGCCGAACGGCGCGGGCAAGACGACCCTGCTGCGCGCGTTGGCGCGGCTGCTGCGGCCGCGCCAGGGCGCGGTGCTGCTGGACGGCCGCGACGTGTGGCAACTTTCGGAGCGCGACATCGCGCGGCGGCTGGGCCTGGTGCCGCAGAACGAAGCCACGGAGTGGCCGTTGACGGTCGAGCAGGTGGTGGCGCTCGGCCGCGCGGCGCATCGCGGCTGGTTCCGGCCCTACGCCGCGGCCGATCACGCCGCGGTGGACGCCGCGCTGGAGCAGACCGGGCTGGGGCCGCTGCGGGCGCGGCTGCTGGGCGAGCTTTCCGGCGGCGAGCGCCAGCGGGTGCTGATCGCCCGCGCGCTGGCGCAAGAGCCGGCCACGATCCTGCTGGACGAGCCGACCGCGCACCTCGATCTACGTTACCAGGGCGCGGTGCTGGGCCTGGCGCGGCGGCTGGCGCACACGTGCGGCCTGGCCGTCGTGCTCAGCCTGCACGACCTGAACCTGGCCGCGCTCTACGCCGACCAGGTGGCGCTGATCGCGGACGGCGGGCTGCTGGCCGAAGGCTCGCCCGACGAGGTGTTCACCGCGGGCCATTTGCAGCGCGCCTACGGCGTCCCGGTCGCGGTCGGCCGACACCCGGTCTACGGCACGCCGCTGGTGATGCCCGCAGCGGAAAGGGAGTCCAACCATGTCTGACCGCGAACGCCGCGCGGCGCGGCAGGCAAGTCGCAAGAAGGGCCTCGTCATCGTCAATACGGGGGACGGCAAAGGCAAGACCACAGCCGCGCTCGGCATCGTGCTGCGCGCCTGGGGCCGGGGGATGCGCGTCTGCGTGATCCAATTCCTGAAGAACGAGCACGCCCGCTTCGGCGAAATCCGGGCGGCCGAGAAGCTCGGCATCGAGTGGATCAGCACCGGCGACGGCTGGACTTGGACGAGCCAGGACGGAGCCGAGACGCAGGCGCGCGCGCGCGCGGCCTGGGGCCTGGCGCAGGAAAAGATCGCCGGCGGCGGCTACGACATCGTCGTGCTGGACGAGTTCACCTATCCGCTGCACTACGGCTGGCTCGACACCGCCGACGTGCTCGGCTGGCTGGCCGGCCACAAGCCGGCCATGCAGCATGTGGTCATCACCGGCCGCTATGCGCCGCCCGCGCTGGTGGAGTTCGCCGACCTGGTGACGGAGATGCACGAAGTGAAGCACCCCTTCGCCCAGCAGCAAATCCGGGCGCAGGCAGGGATCGAGTTTTGATGCACAGCCTGCCGCGTCTGGTCATCGCGGGCGCGCACAGCGGCGCGGGCAAAACCACGCTGACCGCCGGGCTGATTGCGGCCTGGCGTCGCCGGGGGCTGGCGGTCCAGCCGTTCAAGGCCGGACCGGATTACATTGACCCCAGCTATCACACGCTGGCCGCAGGCCGGCCCTGCCGCAACCTGGACACCTGGATGCTGCCGCCGGATGCGGTGCACGCATCCTTCGCCCGCGGCTGCCGCGGGGCCGACGGTTTAAACCGTCTGGCCGTGGTCGAGGGCGTGATGGGGCTGTTCGACAGTTTCAGCTACGACGAGGAGGCGGGCAGCACCGCGCATCTCGCCAAGTTGCTCGCCGCGCCCGTCGTGCTGATCCTGAATATCCGGTCGCTGGCCCGCAGCGCGGCCGCGCTGGCGCAAGGCTACGCCAGCTTCGACCCCAATCTGCCGCTGGCGGGCTTCATCCTCAACCATGCCGGGGGCGCATCGCACGGGGAAGGGGTGGCGCGTGCCGTCACCGCTGCGACGGGGCTGCCCTGCTTCGGCTGGCTGCCGCGGGACGAGCGGCTGCGCATCCCCGAGCGTCACCTGGGCCTGGTGCCCACGGCCGAGCCGGGCCACTGGGAAGCCTTCATCGCCGCGGCCGCCGATCACGTGGCGCGCTATCTCGACCTGGACGCGCTGCTGGCGGTGGCCGGGACGGCGCCGCCCGTGGTTGTAGAGACGTTGCACGCTTCGCGAACGTCTCTACAACCACGGGCGCGCATCGCCGTGGCCCGCGACGAGGCGTTCAACTTCTACTACGAGGACAACCTGGAGTTGCTGGCCGAGGCCGGGGCGGAGCTGGCCTTCTTCAGCCCGCTGGCCGACGCCGCGCTGCCCGCCGGAACGCGCGGCCTCTACATCGGCGGCGGGTTCCCCGAGGTCTACGCCGGCCGGCTGGCCGAGAACGCGGCCCTGCGCGGCGAACTGCGCGCGGCCATCGCCGCCGGGCTGCCCACCTACGCCGAGTGCGGCGGGCTGATGTACCTGACCGGCGCGATCACTGACCTGGACGGCCATACCCATCCGATGGTCGGCGCGCTACCGGGCCGTTCCGCGATGACCGGTCGCCTAACCCTGGGCTATCGGGAGGCGACAACGCTGGCCGACACCCCGCTGGCGCCGGCTGGCATTACCCTGCGCGGCCACGAATTCCACTATTCGGACTGGATCGGACGGCCCGCCGGCCTCCCGGCCGCGTATCGCATGGCGGCCACAGCCAGTCAGCCTGAGCGCCTCGAAGGATACGCCGCCGGCAACGTGCTGGCGTCCTACATCCACCTGCACTGGGGCGCCGCACCCGAACTGGCTGTCCGCTTCGTGACCGCCTGTCGCGCTGGAGGATCCGATGCGCCTTGACTTTCTCATCCCCGCGCTGAGCTGGCTGCTCGATCGCAGCTTGGGCGACCCGCCGAACCGCTGGCATCCGGTTGCCTGGCAGGGGCGGTTTTTGGCATGGGCGGAGGGCGGAGGGCAGCGGTCAGGGGTCAGGGGTCAGAAATCAGATTCTGAGCCACGGCATCCTGAGCGTAGCGCAGCGCAGTCGGAGAATACAACCACAGCCGACCTCGCCCGGTTGGCGTGGGGCGCGGGCGCGCTGGCGGTTGGCCTGGGGCTGAGCGCGGGGGCGGCATGGGGTGTGATGCGCGTGGCCCGATCCCTGCCGTGGCCGCTGCGCCTGCCCATCGCGGCCGGGCTGCTGAAGCTGGCGCTGGCGAGCCACGGGCTGGATCGCGCCGCGGGCGAAGTGGAAGCGGCGCTGCGCCGCGACGACCTGCCCGAAGCACGGCGGCGGCTGAGCTGGCACCTGGTCAGCCGGGACACGGCCGATCTGAGCGCCGAGGAGGTGGCCGGCGCGGCCGTCGAGTCGGTGGCCGAGAACCTGACCGACGCGTTCGTCGCGCCCCTCTGCGCCTACGCCGCGGCCGGGCTGCCGGGGGTCTGGGCCTACCGCTTCGCGCAGACCGCCGACAGCATGTGGGGCTACCACGATGAGGCGCACGAATGGCTGGGCAAGCCCGCGGCGCGGCTCGACGACGCGCTCAACTGGCTGCCGGCGCGCCTGGCCGCCGGCCTGCTGACCGCCGCGACATGGCTGGTTGAGGGTCGCGCGGCCGCGGTCAACGCGTGGCGCGCCAGGCGCTCGCAGGCCCGCAACACCGCCAGCCCCAACGCCGGCCAGACCATGGCGACCATGGCCGGCGCGCTGGGCGTCACCCTGACCAAGCGCGGGCACTACGCGCTGGCGGGCGGTGGCGCGGCCCTCACGCCCGATGTGCTGGCGCGCGGTCGGCGGATCGTCCGCGTGGCGGCCGGGCTGGCCGTGGTCGGGGCGACGGTCGCGGCGGTCGGAGTGGGAGCGCGAAGGGTCTGGATCGCGAAGTCACGAAGATGACGAAGGACGCGAAGCACGAAAGACACGAAGGATGAACGGCGCATTCACCCCTGAACCCCACGGCGGGCCGGACTACGGTGAGCTGGCCGCGCTCGGCCTGCGACCGGAGGACGTGCTCGACTTCAGCGCCAGCACGAACGCGTTCGGCCTGCCGCCGGGCATGCGCGAGGCGTTGGCCGCGTGCGATGTGACACGCTACCCTGACCGCGGCGCGTCCCCCCTGCGTGAGGCGCTGGCCGGGCGGGACGGCGTGACGCCCGACCGCGTGTTGGCCGGCAACGGGGCGGCCGGGCTGATCTGGGCGCTGGCGCTGGCGTGGCTCCGGCCCGGCGATACCGCGCTCATCGCCGGCCCCACCTTCGGCGAGTACGCGGCCGCCTCCCGCCTGGCGCGGGCGGAGGTGGTGGAGTGGCGGAGTGAGCTTCCGGGCAGGGACGCATCCTTCGACTCCACTCCGCTATCGCTATGTTCCGCTCAGGATGCATCCAGTAAGTATGGCGCGTCGATTGTGCCTGACATCCGTGCATTGGCCCAGGCCATCGCGACCGCCCGGCCGCGGCTGATCTGGCTGTGCAACCCGAACAACCCGACCGGCGCGTACTTGTCGGCTGCAGAGGTTACGGAGCTGCTCCCCGCCGCGGCCGATGCGTTGTGGGTGCTCGATGAGGCGTATCGGCCCTTCGTCGCCGACCCGTGGCCCAGCGTCCCGCTGATCGAGCGCGGGAACGTCGTCCTGCTCCGCTCGCTGACCAAGGATTGTGCGCTGCCGGGGGTGCGCTTGGGCTATCTGCTGGCCACGGCCGATGTGGTTGCTCGTGTCGCGGCCGCCCAGCCGCCCTGGAGCGTGGGCGCGGCCGCGATCGCCTGCGGCTTGGCCGCGCTGAACGACGCCGGGCATGTCGCGGCCACGACCGCGGCCTTGCGGGCAGAAGCGGCGCGCCTGGCCGCAAGGCTGCGCGAGCAGGGCTGGCGCGTGCTGCCGAGCGCCACCCATTTCATGCTGATCGAGGTCGGCGACGCGGCCGCGGTGCGCGCGGCGCTGCTGCGAGAGCAGCGCATCCAGGTGCGCAACTGCGCGTCCTTCGGCCTGCCGGGCTTTATCCGCGTCGCCGCGCGACGGCCGGAGGAGAACGAACGGTTGATCGAGGCGATGGAGGATCTGTGGTTGCCAAAACGCTGATGATCCAGGGCGCGGCCTCTTCCGTGGGCAAGAGCCTGCTGGTGGCGGGGCTGTGCCGGCTCTATGCGCGGCGCGGGGTGCGCGTGGCGCCGTTCAAGGCGCAGAATATGAGCAACAACGCCGGCGTGACGCCCGAAGGGGGCGAGATCGGCCGCGCGCAGGTGACGCAGGCCGAGGCGTGCGGCATCTCGCCCCACGTAGACATGAACCCCGTGCTGCTCAAACCGGAGGCCGACAGCCGGTCGCAGGTGGTGGTGCTGGGCAAAAAGCTGGACACCCTCCCTGCCCGCGATTACTACCGCCGCAAGGCCGAGCTGTGGGAGGTGGTCACAGCCGCGCTGGCGCGGCTGCGCGCACGCAACGATCTGGTGCTCATCGAAGGCGCGGGCAGCCCGGCTGAGCTGAACCTGCGTCGCGGGGACATCGTCAACATGGCGGTCGCCCTCCACGCTCACGCGCCTGTGCTGCTGGCCGGCGACATTGACAAGGGCGGCATCTTCGCGCAGCTTCTGGGTACCCTCTGGCTGCTGGAGCCGGAGGAGCGGGCGCTTGTGGCGGGCTTGATCGTGAACAAATTCCGCGGCGATCCCGGCCTCTTCACCGACGGCGTGCGCATCCTGGAAGAACGCGGGGGCGTGCCGGTGCTCGGCGTCGTGCCCTGGCTGCGGGATCACGGCATCCCGGAGGAAGATGGCGCCGGGCTGGACGATCTGGCGAGCGGCCCCCCCGCCCCTCCAATCCTGGGGGGAGGCCACAACGCGACGGCCGGCCCCTCCGATCCCCCGATCCTGGGGGGCGGCGACGGACCGACCGTTGACATCGCGGTCATCAAGCTACCACGCATCGCCAATTTCGACGACTTCGACCCACTGGCGGCTGAGCCGGGGGTGCGCGTCCGCTTCGTGCAGGCGCCGGAGGCGCTGGGCCGGCCCGATGCGATCATCCTGCCGGGCACGAAGCACACGTTGGCCGACCTGGCCTGGCTGACCATAACGGGTCTGGCCCATGCGGTGCTCAGCCACGCGCGGCGCGGGGGCGCGGTGGTCGGCATCTGCGGCGGCTACCAGATGCTGGGCCGCGCGATCCGCGACCCCGATGGCGTGGAGGGCGGGGGCGAGGCTGCTGGCCTGGGCCTGCTGCCGGTGGAGGTCACGTTCGTCGGGGAGAAGGTGACGCAGCAGGCCATCGCGCGCCCGGTGGACCACTGGCCCTGGCTGGGGACTGTTGAGTCGCTCACCGGCTACGAGATCCACGCGGGCCGGGCCGAAACGCCTGTCCCCCTGCTGGAGCTGACCCGCCAGGACGGCAGCCGCGCGCTCGACGGCGCGTGCACGCCGGACGGCCGGGCCTGGGGGACGCACCTCCACGGCCTGTTCCACAACGACGGCTTCCGGCAGGCGTGGCTGGCGAGCCTGGGCTGGCGGTCGCAGGGCGGCGAGCTGTCCTACCTGGCGCGCAAGGCTGCCAGCTACAACCGCCTGGCTGATGCGCTGGAAACCGCGCTGGATGTGAGGCGGTTGGATGCCATCATCGGCCTGTGACGCCGCGCGCGGCGCGACCGTTCGCTTGCCCGGCACCGGCGGCGAATGGGTGCAGGGCACGCTCGATGGCGTCCCCTGCCTGGTTTCGTGCGCTGTGGACTGGTATGCGGAGGTCACGGTTACGTTAAACGGTGCGCGCGCCTGGCAGCTTCCGGCCGACGCGGCGAAGGCGGCTGCCGCGTTGCGCCTGGCGCTGACAGAGCGTGCGGCGCCGTCGGTCGGCGGCGCGCTCTGCCTGCGCAACCCCCTCCCGCGGTCGCGCGGCTACGCGTCGAGCACAGCCGACGTGGCCGGGACGATCTATGCCGTCGGCGCGGCGCTGGGCCGGCCTTTCGCGGCGACGGAGGCCGCGCGGCTGGCGGTTCAGGTGGAGCCGAGCGACAGCACGATCTTCAGTGGGCCGACCCTGTTCGCCCATCGGGACGCCAGCTTTCACCGGCCGCTGGCCCCGCTCCCGGCGCTGGCGGTCGTCGTCCTGGATCCGGGCGGCGCGGTGGACACGCTGGCGTTCAACGCGACGGATCACTCGGCCGCGCTGCGCAAGCTGGCGCCGATCCATCGTGAGGCGTTCGCACGATTCGAGGCGGGCCTGGCGGCTGGTGATCCCGTCGAGGTGGCGCAGGCCGCGACGATGAGCGCCCGTGCCCATCAGGCGATCCTGCCCAGCGCGCTGGTGGACGCCGCCCTGGCGTGCTGCCCCGCCTTGGGCGCGCTGGGCATCTGTCGAGCGCACAGCGGCACCTTGGTCGGGCTGATCTGCCGGCCAGAGGAAACCGCCGAGGTCGCCCGGCGCGCGGCGGCCCGCTTCCCAGGCGTGGGCGTGCGGACGCGCCGCTGCGTGGGTTGAGAGCTCATCCTGCTGTGGCCGGTCTCCGACCGAGCCACGATGGGGAACAACGCGCCAGGCGCTTTTCGGAAGCGTCTGGCGCGTGTAAAATCACTTTTTGCGAGGAGAGAAGATGAACTGGCGACAATTGGCGGGGAGCATCCCGCCCCTGGACGAAGCGAGCATGGCCGCGGCGCAGGCCCGGCAGGACTTCCTGACCAAGCCCCAGGGCAGTCTGGGCCGGTTAGAGGCGCTCTCGATCCAGTTGGCCGGCATCACCGGCCAAGCGCGGCCGCGCGTGACCCGCAAGGCGGTCATCGTCATGGCTGGCGACCATGGCGTCGTGCGCAACGGCGTCAGCGCGTATCCCGCCGAGGTGACGCCGCAGATGGTGCTGAACTTCCTCCATGGCGGCGCGGCGATCAACGTGCTGGCCCGCCAGGCCGGCGCGCGCGTGGCCGTGGTGGATGTGGGCGTCGCCTCCGACTTCGCCGACGCCCCCGGCCTGGTCCGCCGCAAGGTGGCCTATGGCACGGCCGACTTCGCCCGCGGTCCGGCCCTGACCGCGGCGCAGGCCGAGCAAGCCATCCAGGTCGGCGTGGACGTGGTCGAAGCGGAGATCACCGCGGGGCTGGATCTGGTGGCGACGGGCGACATGGGGATCGGCAACACGACCCCGTCGGCCGCGATCATCGCCAGCCTGAGCGGCCGGCCGGTAGCGAGCGTGACCGGCCGCGGCACCGGCGTGGACGACGCGGGGCTGGCGCGCAAGATCGCAGCCATCGAGACCGCGCTGGCGGTCAACCGGCCCGATCCGACCGACGCATTCGACGTGCTGTGCAAGATCGGCGGGCTGGAGATCGCCGGGCTGGCCGGCGTGATCATCGGCGCAGCCAGTCGCCGCGTGCCAGTGGTGATTGACGGCTTCATCTCCGGCGCGGCCGCGGCGGTCGCCGTGGGGCTGGCCCCCGCGGCCCGACCCTACCTGATCGCCTCACATCGCTCGGTGGAGATCGGTCATCAGGCCATATTCGAGCTGCTGGGTGTCCGGCCGCTCTTCGACTTCGACCTGCGCCTAGGCGAAGGCACCGGTGCTGTGCTCGCCTTCCACATCATCGAGGCCGCCTGCCGTATCCTGGACGAGATGGCGACGTTCGCCGAGGCCGGGGTGAGTGAGAAGGAAGAGGGCAAATAGCAAATCAGCAAATCAGCAGATCGGCCGATCAGAGAATGGCGAATCAGCGAATGACGATTGACGAAACACGGAATACGCCAGGGCCTTTCCCATGAATGACTTCCTGCGTGCGGTTGGCTTACTAACAATTTTGCCGGTGCGAGTGCCGGCGGATGACTCGACGCCGCCGGGGCGGACGATGGCGTTCTACCCGCTGGTCGGCGCGCTGATCGGCGCAGGGCTGGCGGGGCTGGCGGGGCTGCTGGGGCGGATCGGCCTGGGGCAGGCCGCGCCGCTGCTTCCCGCGGCCCTCGTGCTGGCCGCCTGGGCCGGCCTGACCGGCGCGCTGCATCTGGACGGCTGGGCTGACTGCTGCGATGCGCTCTTCGTGCCGGTGAGCCGCGAGCGCCGGCTGGAGATCATGAAGGACCCCCGGCTGGGTAGCTTCGGCGCGGCCGGGTTGATCCTCCTGCTGTTGGTCAAGCTGGCCGCGCTGGACGGCGCGATGAGAAGCTCGTATGCACTCCTGGCGCTGATCGCCATCCCCGCGCTGGCGCGCTGGGCCGCGGTCATCGCGGCGAAGGCCTACCCGTCGGCGCGGCCAGGCGGCATGGGCGATTTCTTCCGCCGCGGGCTGGGGCGCCGCGAGCTGGTCATTGCAACCGTGTTGGCTGCGCTCGCGGCCGCGGGATTGCTCTGGCGCGGGCTGATCCTGTGGGCCGCGGCCGGCCTGGCGCTGCTCGCCCTGGTCAGCCTTGCTCGCGCCCGTCTTGGCGGCTTGACAGGCGACGTCTATGGCGCGATCATCGAGCTGGCGGAGGCGGCCGCGCTGGTGGCGGGTTGTTTGGTGGGGTAATCTCATGTTCCGCATCGGCACGACCTCCTACATCATCCCGGCCGACATCCTGCCCAACGTCGAATACCTGGCCCCGCGGGTGGACGACGTGCAGCTTGTCCTGTTCGAGACGGACGAATACGGCAGCAACCTGCCGGACGCGGCGCTGCGCGGGCGGTTGAACGAGCTGGCCGCAGCGCACGGCCTGACCTACACTGTCCACCTGCCGCTCGACCTCCGGCTGGGGGATGGCGGCGAGGAGACGCACATCTCGCTGGTCAAGGCGCGGCGGGTGATCGAGGCGACGCGTGAACTGAAACCATTCGCGTACACGCTGCATCTGGATGGCCGCGCGCTTATCGAGGAGAACGCGCCAGGCACTTGCGAAGTGCCTGGCACGTGGGATACCCTCGCCCGCTGGCAGGACAACGCCCGCCGCGCGCTGGAGATCGTCTGCGGTTGGCTCGATGAGCCGGAGCGGCTGTGCATCGAAAACGTCGAGCGATGGGACCCAGAGGCATTCGCGCCGGTGGTGGAAGCGCTGCCCGTCAGCCGGACGATTGACATCGGCCACCTGTGGCTGCAGGGGGCCGACCCGCTGGCGCATCTGGCGCGCTGGGTGGATCGGGCGCGGGTGATCCACATCCACGGCATCGCCGAACGCGACCACGCGTCGCTGATCCATGCGCCGGTCGGGCAACTCGATGGAGTGATCGCGCTCCTGGCCGAACGCTTCTCAGGCGTGCTGACGCTGGAAGTGTTCAACCAGGCCGACCTGGAATCGTCGCAGGCTGCGCTGGTCGCGTTGCTGGCGCGCGCACGATTGGAGGGCCGGCTGTATGACTAAAGAACTCATCCTCATCCTGGGCGGCGCGCGTAGCGGCAAGAGCACGCACGCCCAGAACATGGCGCTGGAGCTGGCCGGGCCGGATGTGCTCTACATCGCGACCGCCCAGGCATTCGACGACGAGATGCGCGGCCGCATCGCCGCGCATCGGGCCGAGCGGCCGGCCGGCTGGCGCACGTTGGAGGCGCCGTCGCTGATCGCCGCCCCGCTGACCGAAGCGGTTGGGCCGGCCCGCGTCGTGCTGCTCGACTGCCTGACGCTGCTGACGAGCAACGCGCTGCTGGCGCTGGGCGATGCGCTGCCGGCCCGCGCGGCAGAAGCCGCGGTGGATGCCGAGGTGTCGGCCTTGCTGGCGGCCTATCAGGCGAGCCACGCGACCTGGATCATCGTCAGCAACGAGGTGGGGCTAGGCCTGGTGCCGCCCTATCCGCTCGGCCGCGCCTATCGCGATGCGCTGGGCCGCGCCAACCAACGCCTGGCGGCCGCGGCCGGCCGCGTACTATTCATGGTGGCAGGGCTGCCCCTGACGGTGAAGTGAATGCGCGGAACTGGGGTCGGTATGGTATAATGAGCCGAGACCCAAAATGGGCCTGGAAGGTGAACCATGCCACCATCCTTGCTGACCACCAAGCTGCTCGCTCCGCCTCTTCGCCGGGAACTTGTGCCGCGTCCGCGTCTGATCGAGCGCCTGTGCGCGGGGCTGCAAGCGGGTAGCAAGCTCATCCTCGTCTCCGCGCCAGCCGGCTATGGCAAAACCACCTTGATTGCAGATTGGGGATTGCGGATTGCGGATTGGGGACTGCTTGCGTCCCGCGCAGCGGGATTGCAGAATGCGGGTTGGGGCCATCCGCAATCCGCAATCCGAAATCCGAAATTCACCTGGCTCTCCCTCGACGAAGGCGACAACGATTCGGCCCGTTTTACCGCCTATCTCCTGGCCGCTTTGCAGCGGGTTGATCCCAACATCGGTCAGGCGGCTCAGGCGATGTTGCAGATGCCGCAGCCATCCCCGCCAGATGCCTTCCTCACGAGCTTGCTCAACGACATCGCTGCAACGCCTGCGCCTTTCGTGCTGGTCCTCGACGACTACCACTTGATTCAGGCGCCGCCTATTCATGGGCAACTGGCCTTTCTTCTGGAGCATCAGCCGCCGCAGATGCGCCTGGTCATCATCACCCGCGAAGACCCACCCCTGCCGCTCGCCCGCCTGCGCGCGCGGGGGCAGATCATTGATATCCGGCAAGGCGATCTGAGGTTTACGGAGGCGGAGACGGCCGAGTTTCTGCGCCAGGCCATGCAACTCGATCTCCCGTCCGCCGACGTCGTCACACTCCAGGCGTGCACCGAGGGCTGGATCGCCGGCCTGCAACTGGCCGCCCTTTCCATGCAGGAGAGCGACGACGCGCGGCAGTTCGTCGCCGATTTTGCCGGCAGCCACCGCTACGTCCTGGATTATCTGATCGAGGAGGTTTTCCGCCGGCAGCCTCCCGATGTGCAGGAGTTTCTGCTCAAGACCGCCATTCTGGATCGCATGTGCGGGGGGCTGTGCGACGCGGTGACCTCTCCCCTCACCCCTGCCGCCCCCTCTCCCCTCCCCTGCGAGGGGCGGGGAGAAGGGGTTGGGGGGAGGGGGGTGAGGTCGCAAGCCATCCTCGACTACCTCGACCGCGCCAATCTTTTCGTCGTGCGGCTGGATGAGGCGCGGGGGTGGTACCGCTATCACCACCTCTTTCGCGATCTGCTGCGCATCGAACGACGGGAAGGGATAGATACGCGGGCGCTGCATCGCCGGGCCGCCGCCTGGTTCGAGCAGAACGGCTTCCTGGATGAGGCGTTGGATCATCTCCTGGCCGCGGAGGATTGGGACGGCGCGGAGCGCGTGATGGAAGCGGCGGCCGCGGGCGCCATCAACAACGGCCAGTTTGCCACCCTCAACCGCTGGCTCGATGCGCTGCCGGAGGCCCGGCTGCGCGCCAACGCGGAGTTGGCCGCGCTCAAGGGGTGGGCGATGCTGCCGCTGGGACGCTTCGCCGAGGCCGAGACGTGGACCGATCTGGCCGCGAGCCTCCTTACGCCCGATGTGTCGCCGTTCCGCCAGGCGCTGGTCGCCTGCCTGCAGATCTATGTCGCACAGATCAAGTCCGACATCCCCCAGGTGATCGCGCTGGCGCGGCGCGCCCTGGCGCTGCTGGAAGCGGGCGATCCGCACGGTCTGCGCGGGGCGGCCCTCTCCAACCTGGCCGCGGCGCAGGTGAGCGTGGGCGACATCCCCGCCGCGACGCGCACCCTCCGCGAGCTGGCCCGCATGGGGCAGGAACAGAGCCACGCCATCAGCGCGGTCAGCGCCCTGGCCAACCTGGCCTGGTTGGAGCATCTGCAGGGCCGGGCGCGGGAGGCGCTTGCGCTCGGCCAGCGAGCGCTCGAATTGTGTGTGGATGCCCGCGGCCGTCCGCTGCCCCTGGCCGGGCACGCGCACCTGGCGCTCGGCCTGATCACCTATGACCTGAACGACCTGGCAGCGAGCCGGAAGCACCTGACGCGCGGGCTGGAGTTGGCTCGCCAGATCGGCCCAACGTCGGGCATGATCCAGGCCGCGTTCACCCTGGCGCGTATTCAGCACTTGGAGGGGGAGACGGAAGCCGCGCTGGCGACCGCGCTTGGCGCGCGACAGGCCGCGGCCGCGCTCCGCCTCCCCCAGGGCGACGCGCTGGCGGGAGCGTATGAGGCCGACTTCCAGTTGGCGGCGGGGAACGTCGCCGCGGCCGTGCGCTGGGCGGAGAACGCCAGTCTGCCGCCGGTTCAGGCGCCGATCTACCCCCGGGAGGCCGAACTCTTCGCCCGCGCCCGCGTACTCCTGGCGCAGGATCGGCCGGCCGAGGCGGGCGCGCTGCTCGGGGACATCGAGGGTCACGCACGGCGGGGCGGACTGGCTCGCCTCCTCCTCGCCGCCCGCATCCTGCAGGCACGCGTGCAGCAGGTGTTGGGCCAGCGCAGCCAGGCTCTGGCGTGCCTGGCGGAGGCGTTGCATCTGGCGGCCCCCGAAGGCTACCGCCGCGTCTTCCTGGATGAAGGCGAGCCTGTGCGATTGCTGATTGCAGAGTGCAGAGTGCAGATTGCAAGACAACCTCATCAGGTCCACCTGCTGGCTTTTGTAGACAACCTCCTGGCGGCCTTCCCTGCCGCCGCGTCTGAAACAAGGGGTAAATCCGCAATCCCGCTGCGCGGGACGCAAGCAGTCCGCAATCCGCAATCCGCAATCCTCCCCGAGCCGCTGAGCGAGCGGGAGCTGGAGGTGCTGCGGCTCGTGGCCGAGGGGCTGTCGAACTCCGAGATCGCCGGCAAGCTCTTCGTCAGCGTGGGCACCGTAAAGACGCACGTCCACAACATCCTCGGCAAGCTCGGCGCCGAGGGTCGCCCGCGGGCGATTGCGCGTGCGCGGGAGCTTGAGTTGATCCCATAGCAAATCAGTAAGCTGGCACTCTTCGGCTCCGTGCTGCGCGATGACTTCACCCCCGAAAGCGATGTGGACGTGCTGGTGGAGTTCGAGCCGGGCACGAGGGTCGGCTTGCGTTTCTTCGCGCTCGAACGGGAGCTTTCTGAACTGCTTGGGCGGAAGGTGGATCTGAATACGCCCGGCTTCTTGAGCAAGTACTTCCGAGACCAGGTGATCGCTGAAGCGAAAACGCTCTATGTCGTAGCATGAAGACGTGGTGCGGTTATGTCGGTCATACACCTGTCAATGTCAGTCTGCCATAACTTCCAGGGAAAAGTCTGTGGCCAACTCAACTTCTGTCAATGTCTTTGAGGATGCAGTTGCATTGGATTCGGCTCCGACGGTAGCCGAGGTTGCCGATCAGCTGCGTCAAGCCGTTGCTATCAGTCTGCAACGCACAAGTAAGCTTGAAAGCAAAGACGAAATCAGAGAGCTTCATGTCCAGGCTCGAGAACTGGAACTGCGCAGCCGACAGGAGTGGATCAGTCGCAACCTCCCCCGATACTTGCCTTGCTTCGCGAGCGGATATGAAGTTGAGCCGGAGCGCATCAAGCCTGTCCTGGTAGAAGTGAATAGCGACCGAGAGCATGAACTGTTCAGGATCGCCCGTTTGACGTGGTCGTTGCCGTTTTCAAAGGGATACGGCCGACGTCTTCGCTTCCTGATCATGGATGAGCATAATGGCAAGCTCATCGGCATCCTCGCGTTTCAATCGCCGCCATTGAGCTTTCCGGCTCGTGATCGGTTATTCAGCTACCCGACCGGTCGCAAGACCGAGCTCGTCAATCAGACCATGGACATCCAGACATTGGGCGCTGTGCCTCCGTACGCTCGGCTCCTGGGCGGCAAGCTGATAGCATCGGCCGCAGTCTCCAATGAAGTACGCGAAGCGTATCGAAAGAAGTATCAGGGTCGCGCCACCGAGATGACTGAACGTGTTTTACCTGCCGATCTGGTGGCCATAACCACCACCAGCGCCTTCGGTCGCAGCTCGCTCTACAACCGCCTGACCTACAAGGGAGAACTGGTTGCTCAATCCATCGGCTATACGGAGGGATACGGCAGCTTTCATCTCGCTCACCTGTACGACGAGTTTCGGGAGTTTCTGGAAGCACAGGACATCTCGACGCGAGGCGGCTTTGGCGTCGGGCCGCGCATCAAATGGCAAACCATGGTGCGGGCATTAGGGAAGCTTGGTTTCTCCTCTGATGTCCTTAAACACGGCGTGAAGCGCGAAGCGTTTCTATTCCCGCTTGTTCGCAACCTCTCGGATTACATGGAAGGCCGGGACACGGAGCCGGTCTATTACGACCGTCCGTTTGACTCTCTCGCCGAGCACTGGCGCACGCGCTGGTTGCTGGATCGCGCCGACCGGGTGGATGGCTGGCGGCAGTGGCGACCCGAGGAACTCATGTCTGCTCTGATTTTGTCCGAAACAGCTCGTGAAGCTGGAGGCATGGGCAATAATGGCGAACAGAACACCAACTGAAAGCTCGCTGCCTCAAATACGAATCCCAAACAACCTCCCTCCGCCGGTTCGCCCCTTCGTTGACCGAGAGGAGGAAATTGCACGCGTCACGAAGCTCTTGCTTGACCCTGATGTTACCATCGTGAACATCGTGGGCCTGGCTGGGGTCGGCAAGACTGCTTTGGCGCTAGAAGTTGCCCATCGGTTGTTGGAACAAGGTCAGTTTCCTGATGGCATGTGTTGGGTGTATGGTCGAGACCGAGATCAAGCTCTAGCTGAGATTCTGAAGACGGTGCAGAGGACTTTTGACTTATCACCGCAGGTGACAGCGCGCGATGCCGTTCGTCAGTACCTATCAAGTCGCAGAGCTCTGCTCGTACTGAACGAATACGACGCCATCACGGATGATCTGGAGGTCCTAGGTTTTCTGGGGTCACTAGTAGGGCCAAGCAAGGCTGTGTTGACCAGTCGATCCCGCGCAGTGCGACTCGCTCGAACTGCAGAACTCCGACTCAACGGTTTGCCTCTTGAAGATGGAATCCGCCTCTTTGAACAAACGATTGAGAGCTATGGGGCCAGGATTCCACCCGATGAAGAAACGTCGGTAGCTGAACTCGTCCAGCTTTTGTCTGGGCATACATTGGCAATCCGCTTAGCAGCAGCACAAGCCGCAAGGGGAACCTTGCCACTCGACATGCTCAAGCAGAGGCTGAGTGAGGGATGGCTTGCTCCTGAGCTGAAGACCGTTTTCGATGCATCCACCCACATGCTCAGCGAACCTGCCAGAACACTATTCCGCCGCCTTGCTGTTTTCGCAGCAGATTTCGATGAACAAGCAATCCACGGGGTTTGCCAAGTAGACGGCTGGCAGGACGCAGTGGTGGAGTTGGAGCAAGCGGGCCTGCTACAAAGGGTTGATGACCGCTACCAACTCCACCCCATGGTGCGTGCTGCGGCTCTCGCCGAACTAGAAAGACACAATGAGCGGGAGGAGTACGAACAGCGCGCCGCGGCTTACTATCTTGAGTTGGCACAAGCAGCCGAGAGCGCAATCCATGGTGGTCAGCTGTCTGGTGCGCCAGAAGTGATTCACTCCGATATTGCCGACATGCTGGCCGGTCAAGAATGGTATTGGACGCATGAGCACTGGCACGATGTAATCGCGTATGGCGACGCGCTCTATAGCTTGCTGGATCCAGGTAGTTTTTTGAATGATCGTCTCACCGCAGTGCAGAGAGCTCTTGCAGCAAGCAAGCGAAAAGGTGATACAGGAGCTGAAGCTCGCTTTCTATATGCTCTCGCAAATACCTACCGAGTGGAGGCACGATGGTGGGAGGCAATTGAGCTATATGAGCAGAGCCTAACATTGTATCAGCGCCTGGGGGATCGGCTTAATGAGGCGAATGTACTTCAAGCCCTGGGGGACGCGCTGTATTACATTAAGTGGATCGACCGGGCGTTGGCAAGTTTTGACCGGGCCTTGGATCTGTATCGGGCGTTGGGTTCCCGTCTCGGCGAAGCAAATGTATTGAAGGCGCAGGGAGATGTACTTGCGTTCCAGGATCGGCGGGACGAGGCGCTGGCGTGCTACGAGCAGGCGTTGGGGCTGTTCCGGGCGGTGGGCGACCGCCTGGGCGAGGCGAATGTGCTTCAGGCGCAGGGGGACGTGCTGGCGTTCCAGAAGCAGAATGAGGAGGCGCTGGCGCGCTACGAGCAGGCGTTGGGGCTGTTCCGGGCGGTGGGCGCCCGGCTGGGCGAAGCGAACGTGCTTCAGGCGCAGGGGGACGTGCTGGCGTTCCAGAAGCAGAATGAGGAGGCGCTGGCGCGTTACGAGCAGGCGTTGGGGCTGTTCCGGGCGGTGGGCGCCCGGCTGGGCGAAGCAAATACACTAACCAGCCTAGCTAATGTCCACCAGTTTCTCGCCGTTGCTGCCTTGAAAGAGGGTGACATACGCAAGCAACAAACCGAATATCGAGAAGCGCTTCTATACCTGGATAAAAGTTCCGATCTATTCGAGAGTATCGGCGATGTAGCGAGTCTTGCCTTCGTGCAACGTCTTAGAGCGCACATTCTGGATGAGCTGAAGGAAAGAGAGTTCGATGAAGCTATTGCTGCCTTAACCAAGGTTCTCACTTCAAGCCTGACAAGCGCCAGTCAGCCCGCGTCTATGCGCGCTGCAGGAAGCATTGTCGAATTTGGAAAGCGTCTTGTTGCCCAAGGCAGATATCACGACACTCTTCATCTGGCGACACGGCTGACTGAGGAAATCGAGAAGATCGAACGAGATGCGAATCGAGTGTATAAAAGGCCCCTATCACCCAAAGAAGTCGAAACCCACCGTATGTTGAGAGAACACCCACCCGCTTACCAGACCCTGATCCGTTACGATCCTCAAGTGCTGGAGACAGCGGGTTTGATCAAATCCATCCTTTCTGTGATTGCCCGCGTCGCTACAGCGCGAATCAACGGTACTCAGAAACCAGATTACGACGCAGCTCTACAAGCTCTTGAGTTAGGACGTGAGGCTGACAAGACTACCGGTCAGGCTTTCCACCTTGCCCAATGGGTACGCGAGTTGAGCGGCTTCGAATTTGTCGAATTGGAGGATGCGGACGATTGGCCACCTCAAGCCGCCTACCTGGTGCATCTGGCGGCCCGACATGAGCGAGACGAGAACTGGCAGGCTGCCATCGATATCTACCGTCAGGCATGTGAGCTCCTGAGTCCTGCAAAGAGTGAAAAAGAGTTGGCTCGTTCCGCAGAGATCGGGTTCCGCCTCGCGCTTTGCCTCAAACAAGCCGGCCGCTGGTCGGAGGCGATCAAACAGCAGGAAGCGAACATCGCTACGTACAGAAAACTGGGTGATCTGACAGGCAAAGCCAACGCTTACATGGAGATGGGGCACATCTACCAGATGATGAACCTCTATGATCCAGCTTTGCTCTACTACGGCGAGGCGTACTATCTATACCGCCAGGCTGCTGAGGCAACAACCGATGAAGCCGCTCGCCGATCGGCGAGGCATGGCATGGCTAACGCTAAGGAGTCACTCGGCAATCTGGAGTTTCAGCTCAAGGTGCTGCCCAAAGGCGTCACTGACCTGGAAGAGGCCAAAGCACTCTACCTCGATCTAGACATGCCGGGCAAGGCCGCCGTCATTGGCCAAACCTTGGAGACACCACAGGCCGTCCCAGGAGGCAACCATGCATGAACCACTGGCGGTCCGCAGAAAACGGATCCTGCAGCAATGGGGGCTACGTCAGCCACCGCCTTTCTCCGATGTGCCGTCCAAGGATGATCCAAAAAGACTGGCACGTGTGTTCACCGGACGCCAAGAGGAATTGGATCGTGTGATCCTGCCGCTGCTGGATGGGCGCAACGTGTTGATCCGCGGCATGTGGGACGTGGGCAAGACTACCTTCATCCTGCAGACGTTGCACGAGCTTTCGTATCAGGCCAGCCAGGTCAAGGAACGCCTGCTGCCGATCTATATTGATAACTTCAAGGGCGGCACCCTGGCCGAATTCCACCGCCTCCTTCTTTACGCGCTGGCAACTGCCCTCTCCGATAAGGATGACGAGGCGAAATCTCTCGCTGAAGCGATGCGCGGTATCAGCGTCAGCCATAAACGTGCCAGGGCTATCAAGGGCAAATTCGATGTGAGCCTGTTTAGCGTCGGCTCGCTGGGCGGCGAAGCTGGCATCGAAAGCGGAACAGAAAAGCAACTCGGGCTGGACAATCCCGAATACTGGGTCGAGGAGCTGTTGACGCGGGCGCGCAAGCGTTATCAGCACGTCATAATCGCCATTGATGACCTGGACAAGACCGATCCGCAGCCAGACGAGTTCATCAGGGTTCGCAGCCTTTTCGATGGCGCGCTGCCGATTCTGCGCAGCGACAAATGCGCCTTCATCCTGACCGGTAGAACTCTGACCGTAGCACAGGACATTTACGGATCCATTCTCGGCATCTTCAACCGTCAACTCCAACTCCAGGTTCTCAAGCCCGAGGAACTGCACGAGATAGCCGTCAAGACCCTAAACCTTGTCCGCTATGAGGAACGTCCCGATGCCTATCCCCTCACGGACGATGCGATTGCCCGCCTGGCCGCATCTGCCTTCGGCATCCCCCGGCAGTTCAATCGTAACTGCGCCGATGTGCTGGAGGCGGCAGTACGGCTGGGTTACGAGACGTTGGATGCGGCTGCCTTCGAAGCGTGCTTCGCTGACATGCAAGCCAACGTCAGCGCCGAGGTAGACGCCCAGGTTCGACAGTTGCTGTACATCGCTCAGAGGAACGGCGGCTTCTCACAGGACAATCGCAGGGCGCTCACGGAGCTTGGCTGGGGCGATTTCATCGAGGTGCTGCCCATGCTGGACTACCTGGTGCAGCGCGACTTGATGATTCGCCAGGACTATACGAGCGGCATTCGCTTCATCGTGGCCCCGCGCGCTGAGAAAGCCGCTGCTTTGCTCCCACCAGCAGCGGAACCCAAGGAGCGGGGTGATAAGACTACTGATCTCAGCGCTGAGACTTCCACATCGGAGTGATGTTCATGGCCATTGAACCTATAGCGCATCCCTTCGCTGAACTCCCAGCAGCGCTGGTCGAAGAGGTACTTAACCGCACAGAGGGCCTGGGCCGGGAGTTGCTTACTTCGTTTGAGGAGATGCGCAGCCAACGGGAAGCACGGCGTAAGCAAGTGGCCGACGCCGGTCTGCTGCGACGTGAGGCTGATTTACCTTACGTGTCGATTCCGACCACCTGCGGTGTTGATGGCAGCTTCGCTATCGAACGACTGCTCACAACCGACCTGGTTGCTGCCGCGGCTCTGGCAGTGGAAGGGTTGACGCCGCCCTCTGAAACGCGCTATTGGCCAGAGCCTCGGCATCTGGTTTACGTGCAAACCGAAGGTCACGATGCTGATACGGGCACTGTGGCCCGCGCTGTGATGATAGGCATGGAGCTATTGCTGGCAGCCAAAGCGCCACATGAGCTTGTCTTTATTGACGGCTCGCTCACCACCCCATTCATCTATTTCAACCAGGCTTTGAACAAAGTCGCTGAAACTCCGGTTCTGCAAGTAGGGCGGGAGCTTTTACTGCACATCGAGGAGTATCTCGGCGCCTATCACACGATTCTGTCGTCGCAACGGACAGATCGCTGCTGGGTGGCTGCGCCAAAGTACACCACGCGGCGTGAGATCGGTGAAAAGCTTGGCTGGCCAAAGGCTCACGACGATAGAGGTCTTTTGACCAACGTATTGCAGCCAGGAGAGTACACCCGAGGCGAGCGCCTGCGGAAGCCAGAACAACCGTGGCACCTCAACACGTTGCCTGTGCCGACGAATCAACGGGCGACGGTGGACAAGCTGGTGTCAGAGATCGTGGATCTTTTGGACGAAATTCGAGTGATCTACTATCGCCCCAACTCTTGGCTGCCAGCCCTACGATTGGAAACAAGTCAGGCAGTAGTTGAATCCTCGGCGCGTCTGGCTGCCGTGGTTCACGGGCTGCGCCATCAATGTGGTTCGGCTGCTGTTCTCGAACCATATCCGCTTTACATGGCAGATCGCATGGTCAAGCACCTGGCCAGAGCCATCCCCACCTTTCGCCAGGTCACCAGCCAGCATTTGGCTGAGACCTACATCGGCGACGTCAGCGATGTGTTTCTCGGTTTGCACGGCTATCGTACAGAGTCAGGAAGATAACAATGAGCCACAACGATGCATCAAAGCTGGGGCAGTTGGTAGACCAGGCCGAGCGTGTCGGCGTAATTGGCTCGCCCTCGTCGACAGGCGAGCTTGGGCTTGATATCTTGGCCAGCGCCGTGAACAAGAAGCTGGTAGGAGAGCTCGCGCTGTTCCGGTACCTGCAGGATAATCATGCCCATTACGCATTGGGTCAGATCACTGAGGTCACCCTGCGCAACGTGTGGCATGAGGATCCGACCATGCGCAGCTTGATCCGCCAACGCGGTCGCGTTGACGCAGTCAGCGAGCGCCAGGACACTCACCAGGGCGAAATGACTGTCAGTGCTGTCTTTGCTGCGAGCGCAAGCGGTTATCGCCCAAGCATCCTCGGCACCGTCCCGTCAACTGGCACGCCCGTGTTGCTTGCCGACAACGATGTGCTCAACGAACTCCTCGCTCCATATCGCGACCAGCTTTTCTACCTGGGACATGTTTACGGCTCCCGCCCGATGCTGCCGCTGTGGTTCAAACACTTCGACCAGGGTCCAGACGGGGCTGGCGAGGCATACCACGTGGGCATTTTCGGCAAGACCGGTTCCGGCAAGTCGGTGTTGGCAAAGATGATCCTCCTGGCCTACGCGCGTTATCCCAAGATGGGGCTTCTGGTCATTGATCCACAGGGAGAGTTTGCCAAAGACGCGCGCGGTGAGTATTCGGGCCAGTTCCAACTGCCGATGCGGGAAGTATTACGGCAAAGGGGTAAGCAAGTTCAGGTGCTTGGTGTGCGCGATCTCGTGCTGGATCGTTGGGGCCTTTTCGAAGCCATCCTTCTTCAATCTGGGTTCTTTGTGCGGTTGGGCGTGCGTGCCGTGGAGAATCAACGACAAGCGGCTGAAGCCTTGAGTGAGCAGCTTCAGAAAGATGGCGTGAAACTGGCGGACTTGCATCTCAGGGCATCTTTTGACAAGGCTTGGAAGCGACTGCAAGAGGAACGATTGCAGGTCAGATTCTATGGTTCAAAAGATGCCTTGGAAAGAGTTCGCCAGCAAATGGCCGAAACGAATGTCGGGTCGCTTTACAAAGACGCATGGTTGCCGGTTGCCCAGCTTTTCCGCGAGGATCGAACCGGAGCGCGCAAGGTAGAATCCGTTCTGCATGGCCTTTTCAACCTAGACAACCCTCACCGACCTTTGGTTGTGGTTGACCTATCCGCAGAACAGGCTTTGGAGGGCGTGCCCCAGAACGATTCACCTCTGCCCCTGTTCGATGGGGAGCAATCTGAGGCCGCTGAGCAAGCGCCGTTTTTGTGGAATGAGACGATACAGGCGCTTGTAATCAGGAGAGTGTTGGAAGGGGTACGTTTGGTTGCCGAGAGAGCATTCAAGGAGAACCGTAGCCTCAACACGCTCGTGATCATGGATGAGGCTCATCGGTTGGCGCCGCGTGATGACCCCGGGAACTCAGAGAAAGCGGCCATTCGGAGCATCCTGATAGATGCTGCCCGCACCACGCGCAAATACGGCGTTGGCTGGATGTTCATCAGCCAGACGTTGTCCAGTCTGCACAAGGAAATCGTCGAGCAACTGCGCATCTTCTTCTTCGGTTTTGGTCTGGGTATGGGTACCGAATTCAAGGCTTTGAGTGAGTTGGTGGGTGGACGAAGCAATTCGCTTGACCTCTACCAACTCTTTCGTGACCCGCACTCGTCGTTTGATACCGCCTCGCGAGAATACTCGTTCATGACAATCGGGCCTGTCTCGCCGCTCTCGTTCGCGGGAACACCCCTGTTCTTCAACTCATTCAACAAGGTAGAAGATTTTCTGGAGGCGAACCGGATAAAAATAAAGTAACCGGTTTGCCTGGTCTGACTCTCTGATGCCATCCATGTATAGCGGACTTTCATTCTCCCAAGCCGCTCACGGGCGTAAGCAGGCCGTCTCCCCCTAGCGAAATCAACCCCCAATCTATCCTCAGATGGATGACACTCTACCCGGTTGATCGCTATACTGCGTGCAGAACCGTGGAACAACACGGACACCACTCTCGATAGCGGGTAGGAGGTCAGTCATGAAAAGCGCAGTGGGTACTTCCGCGGTAGGATCGCAGAGCGCGCCGAAGCAGGACCTTCGGGCGCAGTTGGCCGAGTACGTGGCACAGCAGCCGGTGTCAAAGCAGTCCTTCCACAAGGGAATGCGGATCGCGGAGTGGGTCAGCCTGGCGTTCCCCGTCGCCGTTTTTGCGATCGCGCTCTATCTCTCGTTCGCCTGGCAGAGCGTTGAAGCCAAGATGATTCCGACAGCGTGGTTCTGCTTCCCGCTGAGCTTCACGCCCTTCATGCTCTTGATTGGGTTCCACGCGATCGGCCTGGCCGCGTTCCCGCCCACCGGCCTGCTGGGCAACGCGCTGCAGGTCTCCCTGCCCGGCGCCGGCGGTCAGGTCAATAAGGTGCTGCCGCTGCGGGTTGGGCGCCAGGCGTTGGTGTGGGGCTGGGGGCAGATCGCGGCGACTTTGATCGGCGCAGCGTTCTGGGGGGCCTTCACCTGGGCCGTCTGGACCGTCAACATGGCGTTGATCGCGGTGTTCATCCAGGTGCTCGGTACGCTGCTCGGTGTCGTCATCGTCCTCAGAATCGCCGTGTCCATCTTCCAGAAGCTGTCCGGGGCGCGGTAAGTCGCCAGCCACGTGCCAGGCACTTGCGAAGCGCCTGGCACGTGGCTGTGGCACGTAGCTGCTGTGAATTCATTCAGGAGACCACCCATGCAGCAGGTCGAAATCCGGGTCAAGGGATGCATTGACCGCCGCTGGTCGGAATGGCTGGATGGTCTGACCATCAGCCACCCCAATCAAGACGAGACGGTGCTGACCGGCCCCATCCTGGATCAGGCTGCCCTGTACGGGTTGATGTCGAAGCTGCGGGATTTGGGGCTGTCACTGTTGGTGGTGCACTGCACGGAACTTGAGGCTTAATCACAAAGGGAGGCTTCGACCATGAAAGGCATCATCGCAGGGGGCGTCGTCTCGTTTCTGGCTCTCCTGGTCGTCCTGGCCTGGCTGCTCGGCTCACGGGCCAAAGCCAGGTTGATCGCCAAATACCCGCCGCCCGGCCAGATGGTAGACGTCGGCGGCTATCGGCTGCACATCCACTGCCAGGGTGAGGGCCGGCCGGGCACGCCCGCTCTGAGTTCGACCTTCCGTGTCATTTGTCACATCCCCCGATTTGACAATCTCCGCCGATCATACTATACTCGTTCCCGTTGTCTTTTTGCATAGAAATACATAGAAAAACACAGGAAGAATCAGAACGGTGACTTCTGAATTACCCCACGCCACGCGCTGGCTCGACCTGAGCGCGGCCGCCGACTACCTGGGCGTCCACTTCACCACCCTGCGCCGCTGGACCGACGATGGCAAAGTGCCGTGCATCCGTACGCCGGGCGGCCGGCGGCGCTATCGCCTGGCCGAGCTGAGCGCCTTTCTCGCCGGCCTCCGGCAAGGGGAATCCCGCGCCTTGGCCCCGTCAACGACCGGCCAGGGGTTGGCTGGGATCCTCCCGCCCAAGCACATCGGCATCACGGCCGAGCCGTGGTATGGCCGGTTGGACGAGGCTACGCGGGCGGCGATGCGCCACGGCGGCCAGCAGTTGATGGCCGTGCTGATGCAGTATGCCACGCGCGGCAATGGGGGCGAAGCATTCTTGCAGGAAGGCCAACGGTTAGATGCGGCCTACGGTGAGGCGAGCCAGCGGGTGGGGTTGACCCTCATCGAGACGTTGCGCGCGTTCCTGCTGGTGCGCCGCTCCATCAACGACTCCGTGCATCAGGCCGGCGCGCTGGCCGGCGCACCCGATCCCGACACGTGGCGCCTGTACGACCGCATGACCACCTTCCTGGACGCTCTGCTGATCGCCACCGTCGCCGGCTTCGATCAGGCCCAGACGCGCGCCCTGCCAGCCACAGACCCATCTCCGAGTGATCACGCATGAATCTATCGTCCTACCCATCCCCGCGGCTGATCTTCTGGGAGACGACCGCGGGCTGCAACCTGGCCTGCATCCATTGCCGGCGCATCACCGTGGCCGACCAGCTCGTGCCGCAAGACCTAACTACCATTGAGGCGTTCGACCTGGTGGATCAGGTCGCGGCCTTCGCCCGGCCGATCTTCGTGCTCTCCGGCGGCGAGCCGCTCTTCCGGCCCGACATCTTCGCCATCGCCCGTCATGCCGCCGACGCGGGGCTGATCGTGGCGCTGGCGACCAACGGCACGCTGATTGATGCGGGCATCGCCCGGCGCATCCAGGAGAGCGGCATCCGCAGGGTCAGCATCAGCTTCGACGGCGCGGACGCGGCCACGCACGACATCTTCCGCGGGCCGGGCGCGTTTGACAGGGCGCTGGCCGGCATGGCCCATCTGCGGGCCACGGGCGTGCCCTACCAGATCAACACCACCGTCGCCCGGCACAACGTCGGCCAGATGCCGGAGACGTTGCGCATGGCGAAGGAGCTCGGCGCGCAGGCGCTGCACCTCTTCCTGCTGGTGCCGGTCGGCTGCGGGGTCGAGATTGCCGACGACCAGCAGATCAGCCCGGCCGAGTATGAGGCGATACTGAACTGGATGTATGACGCGGAGATGGCCGGCGGCATCGAGTTGAAGGCCACCTGCGCGCCGCACTACTTCCGCATCGTCCGTCAGCGCCAGGCCGCGGAGCGCCGCCAGGGCATCTTCCGGGAGCGGCCGGCCAGTCATGGCCGCCAGGCGCACGCCGGGGGGCATCCGAGCGCCGGCGATGGCAGTGAGCAGGCCCGCCAGGCGATGGCGGCCATGACCAAAGGTTGTCTGGCCGGCAGCGGCGTCTGCTTCGTCAGCCACCGCGGGGAGATTTTCCCGTGCGGCTACCTGCCGGTGGAGGCGGGGAGCATCCGCCGCCAGCCGTTCAACGCGATCTGGGAAGGCTCGCCCCTCTTCGCCGAGCTGCGCGACCCCGACCTGTTGGGCGGCAAGTGCGGCCTGTGCGAGTTCAAGCGCGTCTGCGGCGGCTGCCGGGCGCGCGCCTACGGGATGATGGCCGCGTATCTAGACGAGGAGCCGTTCTGCACCTACGAGCCGATGCCCCAACGCCAGATGGCCCGCCCACTCCCATGACCGACGCCATCCTCCTGCTGGCCTATGGCAGCCCTGACTCGCTGGCCGACATCCCGGCCTACCTGGCCGACATCCGCGGGGGCCGGCCCACGCCGCCCCATTTGTTGGCGGAAATCACGCGACGCTACGCGTTGATCGGCGGCCGCTCGCCGCTGCTGGAGCTCACGCGGCGCACGGCGGACAAGCTCTCGGCGGCCGTGGGGCTGCCGGTCTACGTTGGGATGCGCCACTGGCGGCCGACTATCGCGGAGACGGTCGCGCAGATGGCCGCGGACGGCGTGCGCCATTGCGTGGCGATCTGCATGGCCCCACACTACAGCCGCCTCGGCATCGGCGCGTATCGCCATCGGCTGGATGAGGCGTTAGCGAGAGAGGGCGCTGCCGACGATATGGCCTCCGCTCAGCCACTCATGTCAGACGCAGCACCTGAATGGGCGAAAACGTCATTGCGAGGAGCGGGGTTTGCGACGAAGCAATCTCCTCCTATGCCTGTGATTGCTTCGCTTCGTCCGGCAAACCCCGTGCCGGACTTCGCTCGCAATGACGATCTCGGTTTCTTTTCGGATCAGGATGCTGGCGTCTATGAGGTCGCGAAGCGCCTAACGGTAGACTTTGTCGAAAGCTGGCACACCGTCCCCGCCTACCTGGAAGGCGTCGCGACGAACGTGCGCGAGACGCTGCGCCGCTTCGAAGATCCCCGCGCGGTGAAGGTCATCTTCACCGCGCACAGCCTGCCCGCCGCCAGCCTGACCGAGGGCGATCCCTACGACCGCCAACTCGACGAGACGGCGCGGCTACTGGCCGACCGGCTGGGGCTGCCGGCCGATCGTTGGACCCGCTGCTACCAAAGCGCCGCGCAGACCGGTGCGCCCTGGCTCGGCCCGCAGATCGAGGCGCTGCTGCCCGACCTGGCCGCGGCCGGCGCGCAGAACCTGCTCGTCGCGCCCATCGGCTTCATTGCCGACCACGTCGAGATCCTCTACGACCTGGACATCGGCCTGCAGGAGGTTGCCGGCCGCTGCGGCGTCCGCGTCGAACGCACGCCCATGCTCAACGACACCCCCCCGCTCATCGCCGCGCTGGCGGAGGTCGCCCGGTCGGCATCCGAGTACTAACCTGAACATAGGCCCAGGGCGTCATTGCGAGGCCCGCCGTTTGGGCCGAAGCAATCCCAAACATCGGGGGAGATTGCTTCGTCGCAAAAGACGCTCCTCGCAATGACACTTCCATCAGGAATCGCGGATCACGCAGTACGCATCACGTATCACGACAGGCAACCATGCACCCAACACCACCCCCCTCCCGCCACATCGCCATCATCGGCGGCGGCATCGCCGGGCTGAGCACGGCGTACTATCTACAAAAGCAGGCCGCGGCCAGCGGCGCCGACCTCCGCTACACCGTGCTGGAGGCGGCCTCGCGTTGGGGCGGCCACATCGTCACCGAGCGCGTGGAGACGCCGGCCGGAACCTTCATCGTCGAGGCCGGGCCCGACTCCTTCATCACCCAGAAGCCGTGGGGCGTACAACTTGCGCGGGAGCTGGGGCTGGGCGACCGGCTGCTGGGCACGAACGACGCGATGCGCAAGGTCTACGTGCTGAACCGGGGCAAGCCCACCCCCATGCCCGACGGCGTCCTGCTGATCGTGCCCACCAAATTCATGCCGTTTGTCCTCTCGCCGCTGATCTCGCCCCTGGGCAAGCTGCGCATGGGGCTGGATCTCCTGATCCCGCCCAAACGCGACGGGCAGGACGAGACGCTGGCCGACTTCGTGCGACGCCGGCTGGGGGGCGAGGCGCTGGACAAGATCGCCGAACCGCTGCTCTCCGGCATCTACAACTCTGAGGCCGAAAAACAAAGCCTGCTCGCCACCTTCCCGCGCTTCCGCGACCTGGAAGCCAAGTACGGCAGCCTGACGCGCGGCATGTTGGCTTCACGGCGCAACGGCCACAGCACGGCATCCGGCCCGAATGGGCAGAAACTGCCCTCGGCCTTCATGTCGCTCCGGGGCGGCGCGGGCGAGCTGGTGGATGCGCTGGTGGCGCACCTGACCGGCGACCCTTCGACAGGCTCCCCACTCCCTTCGGTCGGGGACTTCGCAGGGCAAGCTCTGCGCCTCAACACCTGTGTCGAGCGGCTGGCGCAGCGGCCGGGTGGCGGCTACGCGCTGACCCTCGCAGGGGGCGAGACGCTCCGGGCCGACGCGGTCGTCCTGGCCGTGCCCGCCTACGTCGCCCAGGCGCTGGTGCGCGACATCGCCCCCCACGTGGCGGCCGGGCTGGGGAACATTCGCTACGTCAGCACCGGCACGATCTCGTTGGCCTACCGCCTGGCTGACATCCGCCGGCCGTTGTTGGGCTTCGGCCTGGTCGTGCCCAGCAGCGAACGCCGGCCGGTCAACGCGATGACCTGGAGCTCGCTGAAGTTCAACGGGCGCGCGCCGGAGGGCTACGCGCTGTTGCGGGTCTTCTTCGGCGGCTCGCGCAGCCCGCAGTCCATGATGCTGGACGACGATGCGCTGGTGGCAACCGTGCGCGGCCAGTTGCGCGAGTTCATGGGCATCGAGGCCGCGCCGTTGTTCCAGCGCATCTATCGCTGGGATCGCTCCAACGCCCAATACGACGTGGGGCATCTGGAGCGCGTCGCGGCGCTGGAGGCCACCCTGCCTCCCGGCCTGCACCTCACCGGCAGCCCCTATCGCGGGGTTGGCCTGCCCGATTGCATCAAGCAGGGGCAAGAGACGGCAAATCGGGTGATGAATCAGTAACATAAACGTACACACGGAGGAGATACATGGAGTCGGCGACTGGCAGTTGGACGGTCAAAGTGGGGTTGGCCCAAATGCTCAAGGGCGGAGTGATTATGGATGTCACCACCGCCGAGCAGGCGAAGATCGCGGAAGACGCGGGCGCATGCGCCGTCATGGCGCTGGAGCGGGTGCCGGCAGACATCCGCAAGCAAGGCGGCGTGGCGCGCATGTCGGACCCGGAGAAGATCGCCGAGATTATGGCGGCGGTCTCGATCCCGGTGATGGCAAAGTGCCGCATCGGTCACTTTGTCGAGGCGCAAGTACTGGAAGCGCTGGGCATAGATTACATTGACGAGTCGGAGGTGTTGACCCCGGCCGATGAGGAAAACCACGTGGACAAACACGCGTTCACCGTGCCGTTTGTCTGCGGCTGCCGTAACCTGGGCGAGGCGCTGCGACGCATCGGGGAGGGCGCGGCGATGATCCGCACCAAGGGCGAGGCGGGCACCGGCGACGTGGTCGAGGCAGTGCGGCACGCCCGCACGGTGTTGGGCGAAATCCGCCGCTTGCAGGGCTTGCGTCCCGAAGAGTTGATGCACGCGGCCAAAGAGATGGCCGCGCCCTACGACCTGGTGCGCAGCGTGGCCGAAACCGGCGTGCTGCCGGTGGTCAACTTCGCGGCCGGCGGCATCGCCACCCCGGCCGACGCCGCCTTGATGATGCAACTCGGTGTGGATGGCGTCTTCGTCGGCAGCGGCATCTTCAAGTCGGCCGACCCGGCCCGCCGCGCCCGCGCGATCGTCATGGCGACAGCGCACTACAACGAGCCGGGCATCATTGCCGAGGTCTCGAAGGGGCTGGGCGAGCCGATGCTGGGCATCGCAGCCCGCACGATCGGCGAGGCCGAGCAGCTTGCCGTGCGCGGCTGGTGAGGCCATGAAGATCGGTGTATTGGCCCTTCAAGGCGCATTCCGCGAGCACTGCGTGATGCTGCATCGCCTGGGCGTTGAGACGCGTGAAGTGCGTCTGCCCGAGCACCTGGTCGGGCTGGATGGGCTGATCCTGCCGGGCGGCGAGAGCACGACCATCGGCAAGCTGGCGCGCGCTTACGGCCTGATCGAGCCGATCCGGGCGCTGGGCAAGGCCGGTCTGCCGATCTGGGGCACCTGCGCCGGCATGATCTTGTTGGCGCAGGACATCGGCGACGAGCCGCCCCACCTGGCGCTGCTGCCCGTCACCGTGCGGCGCAACGCCTTCGGCCGCCAGATCGCCAGCTTCGAGGCCGACCTGGACGTGCCGGCGCTGGCCCAAACGGGCGGGGACGAGGCGCAGCGCCCGTTTCATGCCATCTTCATCCGCGCGCCATTGATCACGGCCGTGTATGATGGCGTCGAGCCGCTCGCCCGTCTGTCCGACGGCGCGATCGTGGCCGCACAGCACGGCGATCTGCTGGCGACCAGCTTTCATCCTGAGTTGACGCAAGACACCCGTTTTCATGCTCATTTTCTCAGGCTGGTTTGAGCTATTTGAAAGAATACAAGGGGGAATTCATGGTATCTCGCCTGCATAAAGTACTCGCGATGATTCTTGCTGCAATAATCCTCAGCAGTTGTGCGCCGGCCGCCCAACCCGCGCCGGCTGGCGCGCCGCCAGCCAAGACCGTCCTGGCCAGCCCAACCCCCGCATCGGGCGGCGCGCTGGTGCGCGCCATGACCTCGGAGCCGGCGACGATTGACCCGCAGGGCGCGCCCAGCTCGGGCCTCAGCCTGGTGCTGCCCTACCTGTTCGACACGCTGGTCGTGCGCGACACCGACAACCGCCTGCTGCCGCTGCTGGCCGAGACGTGGCAGGTCGCCGCGGACGGCAAGGCGATCACCATGACGCTGCGGTCGGGCGTGACCTTCCACGACGGCAGCCCGCTGACCGCCGACGCGGTGCGTCTGACCTTCGAGCGGTTCAGGAAAAGCGGCGCGAAGTCGCCCATCTACGGCGGCATTCAGCAGATCAGTGGGATCGAGGCCGCCGACGACCTGACCGTGCGCTTCACCTTCAAGGCGCCGGCCGCCAACTTCTGGAGCACCATCTCGATGCCCTACGCGGGTATCCTCAGCCCGGCCTCCATCGAACAGGCCGCGGCCGACGACAAGGCGCGATTGATCGGAACGGGGCCTTTCACCCTGGGCGAATGGCAGGCCGGCCAGTCCATCACCCTGCTGCGCAACGCGGCTTACGCCTGGGGCCCGGCGATCGTCGAGAACCGGGGCGCGCCGCATCTGGATAAACTCGTCTTCAAGGTGATCCCCGACGCGGCCACGCAGCTCGCCGCGCTGCAGGCCGGCGAGGTAGATGTCATCTTCGTCAACAACCCGGATCACCTGGGCAAGCTCAAGCAGAATTCCGCCATCCGGCTGCACGAGGCGGTGCTCAATAGCCTGATCTACCTGGGGTTCAACACGGCCAAGGCGCCGTTCGACAATCCGGCCGTGCGCCGGGCGCTGGCTCACGCGGTGAACAAGGACGAAATCCTGACCCTGGCGTTGGGCGGGGTGGGGATCAAGGCGTTCGCACCCCTGCCGCCGACCCTGCCCGGCTTCGACCCGTCGCTGGCGCAACACGAGTTGGGCTACGATCCGGCCAAAGCGCAAGCGTTGCTGGCCGAGGCAGGCTTCGTCAAGGGAGGCGATGGCGCGTGGGCCAAGGGCGGGCAGCCCCTCAAGGCGTTGTTGCTCACCTCCAACCGCGCGCCCAACGACGCCATCGCTGCGCTGCTGCAAAGCCAGCTCATGGCGATCGGCGTGCCGGCCGAGATCCAGCAGCTCGATAGCAAGGCGGTGATGGACGCCACCGCCGCCGGCAAGTTCGACTTGCTGCTGTGGCGCTACGACTGGAACGACCCGGACGCGCTGAACATCTACCTGGGCGCCGACCGGATCGGCAGCACCAATCGGGTAGCTTACAAGAGCGCCGCCGTGGACAAGCTGCTTGTCGCAGGCGCGCGCGAATTGGACGAAGCCAAACGCAACGCGCTCTACGTCGAGGCGCAGAAGCTGATCCTGGCCGATGCGCCATGGCAACCCCTTTACGCGCCGCTGGACGTGCTGGCGATCAGCGCGAAGGTCAGCGGCGCGGAGGTCGGCTATATGGGCCGCCTGCTGCTCAACGACGCGCGGGTGGCGCGGTAACTATGTTCATCTACGTCGCTCGCCGGGCGGCCGGGTCGCTGGTCGTGTTACTGGCCATCAGCCTGATCGTCTTCCTGGCGTTGAGCGCGGCGCCGGGGGACGCGGCCGCGGCCATGGCCGGCGACAGCGCCTCGGCCAGCCAACTGGCGATCCTGCGCGCCGAGCTGGGCCTCGACCGCTCGCCGCTGGCGCGTTATGCTTCGTTCCTGACGGGCCTTCTGACGCGCGGCGACCTGGGCCGCTCGCTGGTCAGCCAGCGGCCGGTGGCCGGGCTAGTGCTGGAGCGGCTGCCCTACACGGTGGCGCTGGCGCTGGCCGCGGTGGCGCTGGCCGCGCTCCTGGGCGGGGTGGCGGGCACGCTGGCCGCCCTTCGGGCCGGCACGCCCCTGGACACTCTGCTGATGGCCGGCGCGGCGCTGGGGGTGGCCGTGCCCACCTTCTGGAGCGGGCTGTTGCTGATCCTGCTCTTCTCGCTGCACCTGCGCTGGCTGCCGGTAACGGGCGCGGGTACCCCCGCGCACCTGGTGCTGCCCGCGGTCACGCTGGCGCTGCCGACCGCGGCCTCGGTGGCGCGGCTGGTGCGCAGCGGCCTGCTCGACGTGCTGGCGGCCGACTACATCCGCACCGCGCACGCCAAAGGGCTGACCCCGCGCCGCGTTGTGATCCGCCACGCGCTGCGCAACGGGCTGATCCCCGTGGCTGCGGTGCTCAGCCTGCAACTCGGCCACCTGCTAGGGGGTGCGTTCATCGTGGAGAGCATCTTCGGCTGGCCGGGCCTCGGGCGGCTGGCGGTGCAGGCGATCTTCGACCGCGACGCCCCGGTGGTGTTGGGCGCGACGCTGGCGGCCGCTGCGGTCTACCTGGTTGTGAACCTGGGCATGGACATCGCGCATGGCTGGCTCGACCCGCGCGTGGGTCGGGAGGCGATCTGATGTCCGTAGTGGCGGCTTCAGCCGTCCGGTCTGGCGCGGAGCGACTGAAGTCGCTGCTGCGAACGCACACGGTTTGTCGTGCCGCGACGAAATGGCGTCGCTTCCCGCTGAGCCTGACGGCGGGCGGCGTAATCGTGACGCTGATGCTGCTCGCGGCCGCGGCAGCGCCGTTCATCGCGGCCTATCCGCCCGATCAGGTGTTGGCGGGGCCGCGGCTTGCGGCGCCCAGCCCAACGTATCCTTTCGGGACCGACACGCTGGGGCGAGATATGTTCAGCCGGGTGCTGCGCGGCGCCCTCATCGCGGTGCAGGCGGCGCTGGCGGGGATGGGGATCGCTGCGTTGCTGGGCGTGCCGTCGGGCCTGGCGGCGGGCTATCGTGGGGGTTGGCTCGACTGGGCGCTCTCCCGCTTCGTGGACATCTGGCTGGCGTTCCCTGGCCTGCTGCTGGCGCTGGTGATCGTGGCGCGGCTGGGACCGAACCTGTCGAACGCCATGCTGGCCGTTGGGCTGCTCGGCGCGCCCGGCTTCTACCGCCTGACGCGCGGGCTGGCCCTCTCGGCGGGCAAGCTGGCCTATGTCGAAGCGGCCCGCTCGGTCGGCTGCCCGGCGGGGCGCATCCTGGCGCGCCACATTCTGCCCAACCTGGCCTCGTCGCTGATCGTCTACGCCACTCTGCGCGCCGGCGCGGCGATCCTGGCCGTCGGCGGGCTGAGCTTCATCGGCCTCGGCGCGCAGCCGCCCAGCCCGGAATGGGGCGCGCTGCTGGCGGCCGGCCGCTCGCACATGGACACTGCGCCCTGGCTGGCGGTCTACCCCGGCCTCAGCCTGACGCTGACCGTGGTGGGGCTGAACCTGTTGGGCGATGGGCTGCGCGATGTGTGGGATGGCCGGGCGTGCGCCAGGTAGGGGTGGGTTCCCTCGCATAAGCAGAAAACTTGCCGACGCCGATGACCGCCATTCAAAGGAAACCTGCGTTAACGACACAGAACCCGCCCTTTACGGAGACATCCGATGACTGAACCAAAGCAACCAACCCGCCCGCGTCGCAATTACCCCGCGGTCTACGAAAAGCTGATCCCAATCGCCCTGGGCGGCATCGTCGTGGCGACGCTGGCCGCGCTCCTCTTTGCGCTGGCGGTCGCGCTGCGGCTGTTGCCGGGCGTCACCCCTTGATCGGAGTATTCTCATGCAGACCTTATTCACAATCATCCCGTTCATTTCGAGCCTAATCAGTTTCGTCTTTGCCGGGCTGATCTTCCGGCGCTACCTGGCCCGCCGCCGCGCTCATCTCTTGCTATGGGGCGTCGGCATGGTGATGTATGGCATCGGCGGGTTCTGCGAGGGCTATGACGGCGCGTTCGGTTGGAATCCGGTGGTCTTCCGACTGTGGTATCTGTTCGGCGCGATGCTGGCGGCGGCCTGGCTGGGGCAAGGCACAGCCTATCTGCTGGTGAAGCGCAGGTGGGCCCACGTCTTGATGGTCATCCTCGGCGTCGCGTCCCTCTACGGCGCCGCCCGCGTGTTCGGTGCGCAGCTCGATCCGGCGGCGATGGGCGGCAGCCTGCACACCGGCAGCGAGCTGAGCGGCAAGGCCATCGTCTCCGGCGGCGTGCGCACCCTGACGCCGTTCTTCAACCTGTACGGCACGGCGTTGCTGGTGGGCGGCGCGATCTACTCGGCCTGGATCTTCTGGCGCAAGCGCATCTTGCTGCACCGCGTCATCGGCAACGTGCTGATCGCGACCGGCGCGCTGCTGCCCGCGTTCGGCGGCTCCTTTTCGCGGCTGGGGATCGTCGGCGCGCTGTACATCAGCGAGCTACTGGGAGCGATCCTGATGTTCGTAGGATTCCTGCGGGCGACGACGTCTATGCAGCCCGGCGAACAGGCGTAGTCGGCAGCGGGCAGGCAGCGCGGTCGTCTTGCCGGAAAAGCCTGGCTTCGATCGCAGCCGCTATCCATAGATTTCCCCTCCAGAAACGGGGCATATCGCCCGACTGTGGTATGATATGCGCTGCACTATGGAAGAAAACGGCGAGCTGCAGCCTGATGAACGACTGGCAAACCCTGGCATCGGCCATCACCTCCTGCCGCGCCTGCCCGCGATTGGTCGCGTGGCGGGAAGAGGTCGCGCGCGTCAAGCGTCGCGCGTACCGGGAGGAGACGTATTGGGGCCAGCCGGTCCCTGGGTTCGGCGACCCGCACGCTCGCGTGCTCATCATCGGCCTGGCGCCCGCGGCGCACGGCGCGAACCGCACAGGCCGTATGTTCACCGGTGACAGCTCCGGCGATTTCCTGTACGCGGCGTTGCATCGGGCTGGCTTCGCCAGCCAGCCGATCTCGCGACGCCGCGATGATGGCCTGGCGCTGCAAGATATCTTCATCAGCGCAGCTTGCCGCTGCGCGCCGCCGGACAACAAGCCGCGGCCTGCCGAGCTTGCGGCCTGCCGGCCGTTCCTGGAGCAGGAGATCGCGCTGCTGGCGGGCCTGCGGATTGTGGTCGGACTGGGACGCATCGCTTTCGACGTCGCGCTGCGGCTGTCTCCCGTTCAATCAGTCATACCGAACTTGTTCGGCCCGAACATGGGACGAAGCGCCGCGCAGGGCGAGAAACCTGTCTTTGCGCACGCCGCGACCTATCCCCTGGCTGGCGGCCGCTGGCTGATCGCGTCCTATCACCCCAGCCGTCAAAACACCCAGACCGGCCGCCTGACCGCCGCCATGTTCGACCAGGTCTGGCTGCGGGCAAGGCAACTTCTATCACAAGAGTCAGGGGACAGGAGTCAGACCGTATTCCCAATTCCGCACTCTGCATTCCCCATTCCGCATTCGTAGAGGTCTCCCATGCCTGAAACCCAACAAGTCATCTATTCCATGGTGCGTGTCGGGCGCATCCATCCGCCCAACAAGCAAGTGCTGCGCGATATCTCGCTCGGCTTTTTCTACGGCGCCAAGATCGGCGTGCTCGGGCTGAACGGCGCGGGCAAGAGCACCTTGCTGCACATCATGGCCGGGACGGATCAGGACTACCTGGGCGAGACGATGCTCTCGAAGGGGTATATCCGCGGCTTGCTCGAACAGGAGCCGCAGCTCGACCCGACTAAGACCGTGCGCCAGGTGGTCGAGGAGGCGGTCCAACCCATTGTGGATCTGCTGCGCCGCTACGACGAGATCAGCGCGCGCTTCGCGGAGCCGGACGCCGACTTCGACAAGCTGATCGAAGAACAGGGCCGACTGCAGGAAGAGCTGGACAAGCACGACGCGTGGAGCCTCGATCAACGGCTGGAGCAGGCAATGGACGCGCTGCGCTGTCCGCCCGGCGACACACCGGTTTCCGTACTCTCCGGCGGCGAGCGACGCCGCGTGGCGCTCTGCCGGCTGCTGCTCACCGAGCCGGACATCCTGCTGCTGGACGAGCCGACGAACCACCTCGACGCCGAATCGGTGGCCTGGCTGGAACGGCACTTGCAGGCGTACAAGGGCACGGTCATCGCCGTCACCCACGACCGCTACTTCCTGGACAACGTGGCCGGCTGGATCCTGGAGCTCGATCGCGGCTACGGCATCCCGTGGAAGGGCAACTACTCCTCGTGGCTGGAGCAGAAGCAAGAGCTCCTGCGCCGTGAAGAAAAGGCGGACGTCCGGCGCATCCGCACGCTGGAGCGCGAACTGGAATGGATCCGCATGTCGCCCCGCGCCCGGCAGGCCAAAGGCCGGGCGCGCGTCACGGCCTATGAAAAGCTGCTGAGCCAGGAGACCGAACAGCGCCGCGAGGAGATGCAGATCTACATCCCGCCCGGCCCGAGGCTGGGGGATGTGGTGATCGAGCTGGTCGGGGTGTCGAAGGCCTACGGCGATCGGCTGCTCTTCGAGAACCTCGACCTGCAGATCCCGCCCGGCGCCATCGTCGGCGTGATCGGGCCGAATGGCGCGGGCAAGACGACGCTGTTGCGCCTGACCGCCGGGCAGGAGACGCCGACCGCGGGCCGGGTCACGCTCGGCCAGACGGTGGCGCTGGGCTACGTGGATCAGAGCCGCGACACGCTGGCCGCGGACAAGACGGTGTGGCAGGAGATTTCCGGCGGGGAGGAGATCCTGACCCTGGGCGGCCGCAAGATCAACAGCCGCGCCTACGTGGCGGGCTTCAACTTCCTGGGCAGCGACCAGCAGAAACGGGTGGGCGACCTTTCAGGGGGCGAGCGCAACCGGGTGCACCTGGCGAAGGTGCTCAAGGGGGGCGCCAACGTGCTGCTGCTCGACGAGCCGACCAACGACCTGGACGTGAACACCCTCCGCGCGCTCGAAGAGGCGCTGGACGATTTCGCGGGCAGCGCGGTGGTCGTCAGCCATGACCGCTGGTTCCTCGACCGCATCTGCACGCACATCCTGGCGTTCGAGGAGGATGGGGGCGTGCGCTGGTTCGTGGGCAACTGCGCGGACTACGAGGCGGACCGCCGCAAGCGCCTGGGCATCGCCGCGGAGACGCCGCACCGGCTGGTGCATCGGCGGCTGATGCGCTGATACATGATCTTGCCTGATCAACTAAATATGAGCTACTGCGTAAGTCTTATCAATGAAGTAAGGAGTCAGTTCGGATGAGCGTCTTCTTCTGTCCGTCCAGCGGATACCTGGGCGATGTAATCCCGTTCTACCGGCAGGGACTCCATCATGCCTTCTATCTGCGCACACCTCCCCCGCCGCTGCGCACGGGGGCTGTGGGCACGCCGTGGGCCCATCTCGTGTCTCGCGATCTGGTGCATTGGGAGGAATGGCCGGATGCGATCGCACCCGGGCGGGAGGGCGAGCCTGACAGCGCCGGGTGTTGGACCGGCTGCGTCATCGAGCGAGAAGGCATCTTCTACTTGTACTACACCGGGTCGGTGGGCAGAGGCCGGCCGCAGACCGTCTGTCTCGCCACGAGCCGCGACCTGCGCGCCTGGACCAAGCATCCGCACAATCCGATCGTCGTGGCCGACCCGCGCTGGTATGAGCCAAACGACTGGCGCGACCCCTTCGTGTTTTGGAATGACCAGGCAGGCGAGTACTGGATGCTCCTGGCAGCACGTACTCTGGATGGCCCGGCCAATCGGCGAGGCTGCACGGCGCTCGTTGCGTCGCCCGACCTGGCAACGTGGGAGGTGCGCGAGCCGATCTGGTCGCCGCGTTTGTTCTACACCCACGAGTGCCCGGACCTCTTCCCCTGGGGCGACGACCTGGCGCTGGTCTTCTCGACCTTCGACCCGGAGTCCGCCACTCACTACCGCCTGGCGCCTTCGTTGGCTGGCCCGTGGCGCGCAGTCGGCGCGAGCGTCTTCGATGCCCGAGCCTGTTACGCGCAGAAGACCGACTCCGACGGCCAACGCCGCTTCTCCTACGGCTGGATTCCGACCCGCGCCGGGGAGACCGACGCCGGCGCATGGGAATGGGCCGGCGTCTTGACGGTTCACGAGTGCGTGCCCCAGCAGGGAGGCGGCATCGGACTCAACATGCTGCCTGAACTCGCCGCCTGTTGGCCCACGCCGGTCGCTGCCGGGCTGCAGCCCGTGTTCGGCGCCTGGCAGGAGCGCGACTCCGTCTATAGCGCCGACAGTCCGGGCGGCTTGGCTGCCTGCCTGCTGGCCCAGATGCCTGACGCCTGCCGGATCGAGGCGACCATTGACTGCAAGGAGCCACCGCGCGCTTGCGGCCTGCTCCTCCGCGCCGATGCCGGCCTCGACAACTGCTATCAGCTCCGTTGGGAACCCGATGCGAACCGCCTCGTCTTTGACCGTTCGCCGAAGCCACGCGGGGAGGCATTCCTGTTGGAGCGCACGCTGCCCGCCGGCGGCTCCCACACCCTTCACCTGAACATCCTGGTGGATGGGACGGCCGTAGTCATCTACGCCAACGACTGCGTGGCATTCTGCAATCGGGCGTACGATCATCGTGCCGGAGCCGTGGGCCTGTTTGTCACGGACGGCGCCGCCAGCTTCAGCGCGGTACGGGTGTCTGCGTAGTGCGCGCCGACCCTCTTCGCTGCCTGTGCGTTGGCCCACTCCGGTTTTCCAATACCAGTCAGGAGCCTGACAAGTGAACGACGCCCTCAAACGCTGCCTTGACGACCTGGAAGCCCGCATTGACCCGCAGGAGGAAGACGCCATCCTTCAGGCGTGGCGCGACTTTTCCGAAAATCGCTTCCGGGGCGACATCTTCTCCCCGCGGCGCAGCCGGCCCGACGGTTTAAACCGTCCGCCCGCCGTCGAGTGGCCGCACGTCTCGATCAACACCGCGCTGGGCGACTTCGACCGGATGGCGCTCCAGCAGTTCGGTGGCTGTTCGAAGACGCTGGCCGACGGGGGCGGGTCGGTGCTGAACGTGCGCTGCAATTACGGCTCCTCCATCGCGCCGCTGCTCTTCGGCGTCGAGGTGTTCGTGATGGACGAAGAGCTGGAGACGCTGCCCACCTCGCGGCCGCTCAACGAGGTGGCCGCCATCCGGCGACTGATCGCGGCGGGCGTGCCCGATCTGCGCACCGGCTATGGCGCACGCGTGCTGGAGATGGGCCAGCGCTTCGCCGAGATTGCCCGGCAGTACCCCAAGATCGGCAAGTACGTCTTCATCTACCACCCCGACATGCAGGGGCCGATGGACATCTGTGAGGTAGTGTGGGGCAGCACGATCTTCTACGCTGCGCTGGACGATCCGGGGCTGGTGAAGGAGCTGCTGGAGCTGGCGGTCGCCACCTACATCGCGTTCATGCGCGCGTGGGAGCAGATCGTGCCGTTCCGGCCCGATGGGAACGCGCACTGGGGGCTGTATCACAAAGGCAAGATCATGCTGCGCGATGACTCGGCCATGAACTTCTCGAAGCGGATGTTCGAGGAGTTCATCGGGCCGTACGATCAGCGGCTGCTGGATGAGTTCGGCGGCGGCGCGATCCACTTCTGCGGCAAAGGCGATCACTACATCCCGGCGATGACACAACTGCGCGGGTTGCACGCCATCAACCTGTCGCAGCCGCATCTGAACGACATGGAGAAAGTGTATCGCCACACGGTGGATAGAGGCATCAAACTGTTGAATCTGACGCGCGATGCGGCCGACGCTGCGCTGGCCCGCGGACGAGACTTGCGCGGGCAGGCGCATTGCGCGTGACGGATCATATCATTCATATGAGAAAGGGAGTACTCGATCATGTCCAAACTGCTCAGCAAACCGGAGTACGAGAAGTGGGTCGCGAGCACGCGGCCCGAACGGATGGCCTGGTGGCGCGAAGCCCGCTTCGGGATGTTCATCCACTATGGGCTGTATGCGCTCGTCGGCCGCAACGAATGGGTGATGTCGCTGGAGAATGTCCCCATCGCGGAATACGAGAAGCTGGCCGACCAGTTCAACCCCCGGCCGGGCGCGCCGCGCGAATGGGCGAAGCTGGCGAAGGCGGCTGGCATGAAGTACATGGTGATGACCACCCGGCACCATGAGGGTTTTAGCCTGTGGGACTCGCAGGCCAACCCCTACAACTCGGTGAACTTCGGCCCCAAGCGCGACATCGTGGCCGAGTTCGTGGCCGCGTGCCGCGAGTATGACCTCAAGATCGGCTTCTACACCTCGCTGATGGACTGGCATCATCCCGACGGTTGGCGCTGCGCGTTCGACATGGAGGCGCGGCGGCGCTTCAACGCCTACATCCAGGCGATCAACCGCGAGCTGCTGACCCAATACGGCAAGATTGACATCATGTGGTTCGACGTGGCCCGGCCGATGGAGACGTGGGAGGGCTGGGACTCGCTGACGCTCAACCAAATGGTGCGCGAGCTGCAGCCGCACATCCTCATCAACAATCGCACCCGGCTCGACGAGGATTTCGGCACGCCAGAAGAACACCTGACGGCCATGGATCGCGACTGGGAAGCCTGCATGACCTTCAACGGCATCAGTTGGGGATACGTGGACTCGGCGCAGGCGATCCCCTACAGCTACAACAGCCAGCGCATCATCAAGATGCTCAACACGGTCACGGCCGGCGGCGGCAACCTGCTGCTGAACATCGGCCCGACCCCTGACGGCGGCGTGCCAGCCGAGGCGGTCGCGCCGTTGACCACCGTCGGCAAGTGGCTGGCGGAGAACGGCCGGGCGGTCTATGGCGTGAAGCCGAAGGCCGACTACAACCACCCGAACGGGGTGTGCGGCGCATCCTTCGATGGGTCGAGCGTCTACATCTGGAACTGGATCTGGCCGACGGGGGGCGAGATGGCGCTCGGCGGCTTCGTGACGCCGGTGAAAGCGGTGCGGCTGGTGAAGGACGGCTCGTCGGTGGCGTTCGAGCAGCGCGGGCATCGCATCCTGCTGAAGAACTTGCCCACGGCTTCGCCCGACGCGCACGCGGGGATCGCGGTGCTCGAGCTCGAATTCGACGCCGCGCCCGAATTCCACCGGGCGAGCTACTACCCGCAGTTGCACGGTGGGCAGGATTGGGCCGGAGAGAACAAGATCTGACGGAGAAGCATTCGACAGGATTATGCAGGATGATATCGCCACTCTCATCCTGTTCATCCTGTAAATCCTGTCTGACTCCGGCTTGTTTGGGCTGGGAGAAGCTCATGTCTACCACTTATCCTTTCGGCAACGATCCGGCCAAGATCGGGGGCTATCGCGCCTTTTGGCACCGCAGCCCGGTCAAGCGGCCATTGGTCGGCTTTTCGATCAAGAGCTGGTTCCCGCTCCAGGAGTTTGCGGCCAGCGCGGCGTGGCAGGATCTCGACGTGCTGACCCCCGACATGATCGAACCGGAGGCGTTCCTGGATGACCAGGAGCGGTTGCTGGCCGAGGGGGAGGTCATGGGGGACGATATCCTGCGCGGCGCGTCCCCGTCGCAGGCCGTGCCGTGGCTCTGTGGCATGATGGGCGCGACGCTGCGCATTTTGCCCGGCACCGTGCTAGGCGTGGAGCGGACGCTGCCGTGGGACGAACTGACCGATCTGCGCCTCGACACGGAGAGCGCGTGGTTCCAGAAGTACATTGCGTTCATCCAGGCGTTGGTGCGCCGCGCGGCCGACCGCTACCCGGTGAGCCACGGCACCCTCATCGGCCCCTCGGATATCGCGGCGCTCGTGCGCGGCCACACGCAGGCCGTGATTGACCTGGTCGAATCGCCGGTCGAGACGGCGGCGCTGCTCTGGCGCTGCGGCGAGATCTTCCGGCAGATCACCGACGCAGCTTGGCGGGAGATTCCCCTCTATCACGGCGGCTACTACGATGCGCAATACCAGCTCTGGGCGCCCGGCCCGATCATCCGCCTGCAAGAGGACGCGTCCGGCGTCTTTTCGCCCAGGCTGTACAAGAAATTCCTCCAGCCGGTGGATCGGGAGGTCGCCGGCCACTACGCCAATACCTTCATCCACCTGCACACGAACTCGATGTTCCTCTACGACCTATTCCTGGAGGTCGAGGAGATTCGCTGCTTCCAGGTGAACTATGAGCTACATTCGGGCGGGCCGGACATCGCAGGGATGATCCCCGCGTTCCGCAAGATCCAGGCCGCGAACCGACCGCTGCTCGTGCGCGGCTCCTTCACGCCCGATGAATTGCGGCGGCTGGTGGATGCGCTTGATCCCCGCGGGCTGTACCTGTACATCATGGTCGAGTCGCTGGCGGAGGCCGAGAAGCTCAAGCCGGTGGCGGGGATGTGAAGGACTGTCACGACGACACGTCAACGGCCATGCTGTGGCTGGCGTTGTAGCTTCACTTTGATGCGCTTGAGCCGGAATAGATCCTCGCGCGCGCGTTCTTCCAGCACCATCTCGACGTAGTCGTGCTGTTCCTCGAACCTGGGGATCAGCACGTTGTCGAGCGCGTTCACGCGTCGCGTGGTGCGGCCGATCTCTTCCGCCAGCCGCCGCAGGCGCATCTCGCTGGTCGCCAGCTCGATGATGAGATCCACCTGGGTCTCGAAGGCTTCCGCCGCCCCGTCAATACGGCTCGACACCCCCGGCAGGCTGTAGCCCCGGTCAAGCGGGCCGCGCGCCACGCTCTTCTGCTCGATGACCGGCACCGGGACCCCCATGATGTTGGCGCCGCTCACCTCCAGCATCACCTGCCCGCCGGCCGCGAAAGCTGCCGAATGCACCGCCTCCGGCCCATCAATCGCCTCGGCCAGGGCCAGCGCCGCCAGGCTCTCGCTCACGCTCTGCTCCAACTCGTCGCTGCCGCTCACCACCTGCTCGGCGGTGCGCATAAACTCTTTGAGCAGCGCGGTGCGTTTTTCTTGCAGCAGCTCGCGGCTCTGATGCGCCAGCGCAATCTGCTTCCGCTTCGCCAGCAACTCGGCGCGTGTCGCGCGCACCTGTTCCATGTTATTGCGCCTCTGCTGCGTCACGGCGATAATAACGTTCGATGAACTCGGCCTTGATGCGCTTCAGCAAGCCCCGTGGTACCGTGCTCAGTAAGCGCCACGCGGTCGCGAAGGTCTCTTCGATGCTCCGGTTGGTGTGCCCCTGGTGGATGAATTCGCGCTCGAAACGGTTCGCAAACTCCAGGAAGCCCCGGTCTTCCGGCGCCAGCGCGCTCTCGCCCACGATGGCGACCAGCCGTCGCAAGTCGCACCCTTCGGCATACAGCGCATACATCTGATCGGCTACCTGACGGTGCTCAGGCCGCGTCTTGCCGGCGCCGATGCCGCTGTTCATCAGGCGCGAGAGACAGGGCAGCGCATCCACTGGCGGGTAGATGCCCTTTCGGTGCAGATCGCGCGACAGCACGATTTGTCCTTCGGTGATATACCCGGTCATGTCGGGGATCGGGTGGTTGATGTCGTCGTCGGGCATGGCCAGCACGATCAGTTGGGTGATGGAGCCAGCCTTGCCCTTGATGCGCCCCGCCCGTTCGTAGAGAGCAGCCAGATCGGTGTACAGGTAGCCCGGGTAGCCGCGGCGTCCCGGCACCTCCTCGCGCGCCGCCGCCACTTCGCGCAGCGCCTCGGCGTAGTTGGTCATGTCCGTGATGATCGCCAACACGTGACGGTCGTGCTGAAAAGCCAGGTACTCAGCCGTCGTCAGCGCCACGCGCGGGGTGATCAGGCGCTCGATAGTCGGGTCGTCGGCCAGGTTAAGGAAGAGGACCGTGCGATCCAGGGCGCCGCTGGCCTCGAAGCTCCGGCGAAAAATCGCCGCCTCGTGATGCGGGATGCCGATGGCCGCAAACACCACGGCAAACTCCTGGCCGGCGCCGCGCACCTCCGCCTGCGCGGCGATCTGCGCGGCCAGCTCGCCGCCGGGCAGCCCGAAACCGGAGAAGATGGGCAGCTTCTGCCCGCGCACGAGCGTGTTCAGGCCATCAATCGCGGAGATGCCGGTCTGGATGAACTCCGCGGGGTGGTCACGCGCCCACGGGTTGATCGGCTGGCCGTTGATATCCGGGTGCAACTCCGCCACTACGGGCGGCCCGCCGTCAATCGGCTCGCCCGCGCCGTTGAAAGTGCGCCCTAACATTTCGAGAGATACGCCCACCCGGGCCACATCGCCGGTGAAACGGGCGCGTGTCTCTTCCAGATCCAGGCCGTGGGTCCCGGTGAAAACCTGCACGACTGCCCGGCCGTGATCCACCTCCAACACCTGCGCCCGGCGCACGCGGCCATCGGCCCCGCGCAGCTCCACGATCTCGTTGTAGCCTACGTCATGCACGTTTTCCACGCACACCAGCGGCCCGGCAATATGGGACAACGTCCGGTAGTCAATAACGTAGAGAGGGGGAGCGCCTGCTTTAGCGGTTGCAATCATAGCGCGGCCTCCTGCCGCAACCGAAGGATGTCATTGCGAGCGCAGTTTGCGAAGCAATCTCCCCCGCTGACCAGGAGATTGCTTCGTCGCATCCTTCGACTGCGCCCGCCAAACTACGGCGGACTCCGCTCAGAGCTTACCCTGAGCTTGTCGAAGGGACGCTCCTCGCAATGACGCCGCTAGCATTCTCGCGATCAACGCAAATGTCGCGGGGCAACACTATATTGTCCTGCCTCCGCGATCCGGGCCTGCGCCGTCGCCCCGCAGCGCCCCGAATGCGGCTTCGATCCGCCCAAGTAACTCAAGCGCGCGCTGGCGCGCCTCGTCCGGCCCCCATTCCCTCACACGCGCGATCTGCTCCAACAGCTCTGGCGCCAGGACGCGCTCCAGCGGCGTCCCGCCCTTCACGGCGGCGGCCATCCGGTCGTAGAAGTCGAGCATGACCTTGAGCATCCAGTACGTCTTTTCCAGCGGGCAGTTGGCGTCGTCCCCGATGGCAGATTGTTGCAGGAAGTCTTCCCGCAGCATCCGGCCCACCGCCAGCTCCCCCTTCTCGTTCTCGGCGATGGCGTCGGTCCCCACCAGTTGCACGATCTCCTCCAGCTCACGCTCGCGTTGCAGGATGGCGCGCGCCCGCTGACTCTGCGCGGCCCAGTCCTCGGCCACCTGTTTGTTGAACCACTCGCCGAGAGCGTAAAGCGAGTAGCTTGTGGTCCAGTTGATGGCCGGAAAGTGCCGCCGGCGGGCCAGGTCGGTGTCCAGGCCCCAGAAGGCGCCCGTCACGCGCAGTGAATTCTGCGTGATCGGCTCCGAGAAGTCGCCGCCCGGCGGCGAGACGGCCCCGACGAGGGTCACGGAACCGGTCCGCTCCGGCCGGCCGGCGCACGCCACCCGGCCGCCCCGTTCGTAGAATTCGGCCAGCCGGCTCAGCAGATAGGCCGGAAAGCCTTCCTCGCCGGGCATCTCTTCCATGCGGCCAGAGACCTCGCGCAGCGCCTCGCCCCAGCGCGAGGTGGAGTCGGCCATCAGCGCCACGTCATAGCCCATGTCGCGCAGATACTCGGCAATGGTCACGCCCGTGTAGATGCTGGCCTCGCGTGCGACCACCGGCATGTTCGAGGTGTTGGCGATCAGGACGGTGCGCTCCATCAAGGGGGAATGTGTGTGCGGGTCTTCTAGCTTGGGGAACTCCTCGAGCACTTCGGTCATCTCGTTGCCCCGTTCGCCGCAGCCGACGTAGACCACCACGTCGGCATTCGCCCACTTGGCCAATGTCTGTTGGAGCACCGTCTTGCCCGTGCCGAATCCGCCTGGGATGATGGCCGTCCCCCCCTTGGCGACGGGAAAGAAGGTGTCTACGACACGCTGCCCGGTCAGCAGCGGCTCGGTGGGCGCGAACTTGCCCCGGTGCGGCCGCGGCCGGCGCGCCGGCCAGCGTTGCATCATGCTCAAGCGGTGCAAGCGCCCGTCCTCACGCAGCAGAGCCACCGTCTCCTCGACGGTAAACTGGCCCGCCCGGATCTCCTCGACCATGCCGTTGCATCCCGGCGGGACCAGCACGCGATGCTCGAGGCGCGCGGTCTCTTGCACGACCCCTAACACATCGCCGCCGGCCAATCGGTCGCCGACCTGGACGCGTGGCTGGAAATCCCAGGCCTTTTGCCGATCCAGGGCGGGCGCCGTCCCCCCGCGGGCAATGAAGTCTCCCTGGCGCTCGCGCAGCACGACCAGCGGGCGCTGCACACCGTCAAAGATCGCGCCCAACATGCCCGGCCCAAGCTCGACCATGAAGGGGCTGCCGCTGGGCGTCGCCGGCTCGCCCACGCGCAGGCCGCCCGTATCCTCATACACCTGGACGGTGGTCAGGCCGCCCGACAGGCGAATGGCTTCCCCCACCAGTTGCAGGTAGCCGACATGGATCACGTCATACATGTGGACGCCGGCCAGGCCCTCGATGACCACCACCGGGCCGGCCACGCGAACGATGGTTCCGGTGCGCGATTGATTCATAACAGGATGCCTCGTTGCAGCTCCGTGTCTACGCTGGCGGGCGGCGCGACCGTTCGGCGCCGAACGTGATGTGAAAGCCGATCGCGCGGCGGATGAGTTCCGCGATGTAGCGCTGGCGTCCTTCGCCGGGCAAGGCCAGCCCGCCGCTCGGGATGGCGATCACGATCGGCCGGTAACTGGCGTCAATCTGGCGTTGCAGGCGAGGGTCAATCCCGGTCAGCAAGTCCTGGCGCACGGCGATGAGGCTGGCGTCTTCGCCCTGCATCAGGCTGTGCAGCAGGGTCTGGGCTTTTTCCGGCTGCGCGACCGCGTAGGTCTCGACCCCGGCGAGTTGAAAGCCCGGGGCCAGGTCGGGAGTCGTGATCACGACGAGATGGCCCATGCTCGGGCTGCCTCCTACAGGATGATCATCTCTCGGCGCACCAGCTCACGCCGCATATTCAACTCTGCGCCCTGGGCAATGAGACGCAAGTTCGCGACCTCGGTTTCTTTGTAGCCCAGGTAGCCGATCGGGATGGCGATGCTCAGCGGGTCGCGGTGAAACATGGCCGCGCGCTGCCCCGCCTGCCAGCGCTCCAGCTCGCGCTCCAGCGCCGCGATGCCGCCTTCGCCGGCCTGGTAGCGTCCCCAACCGGCCTCCAACGCGCGGCCGTAGGGGGTGTCCCGCAGCGCGCGCACCACGCCGTCCACGCCATTCGCCTCATTAGCCAGCCCGGCCAGGCGCTCCGCCGCGACTTGCCCACCGGGCTCGATCAACAGCGGCCGGGCGTCACTGGCGTGATATCGCTGGCGGACCAATGGCACGAGCTCGGGCCGGCGCACGAGACGCAGGACGGTGGTGATGTTGATGATGTCAATCTCGGCCTGGATCTGCGCCAACACGAGCCCGCGGTTCCCGTCGCCCGGCCCCAGCGCCTCACGGAGCGCGGCATAATGATCGCGGTTCAGCGCCAGCTCCAGTTGGTCGAGATCCGCAATGGCCCCCGTGCGCGCCCGCACGCTGCTCAAAGCTGCCGCGTAGGGCAGGCGCCAGATCGTCATCAGGTCAATGACCGCCCGCGCGCCCACCTGGCGCGCCAACTCACGCAGCGCAACGGCGTCAATCCGGCCAACCGGCACCGTGATCGCCAGCACGTTTTCGAGCGAGGCCCCCTGCTTCTGGCCGCGCAGGATCGCGAGCAGGTTGTGCCGTTCCCAGCGGCGCAGGAGGAGATCAACCAGCGCCGCCGGTTCCCCCGCGTAAAACTCACGCATGTGCAGCAGCGTGCGCGCGAGGTCGGTGCGGACCGCCTCGAAGACGCACCGGGCGCCGTCGAACCGCACCAGGGCGGTTTCGATGGCGTCTTTGTACGGCGTATCGGCCAGGCGCGTGATGACCTCTTCGACGGTCGCTTTGGCGAGGAGCTCGTCGTAGTCGCCGGCGGTCAGCAGCCGGCTGCGCATGGCCCGCAAACGGGCGTTGCCGTATCCATACCCTTGCGGCACTGAACCTCTACCTCTTGCTCATGGGGCGAACGTGCCAGGCACTTCCGCAAGTGCCTGGCACGTGATGGCGCGGCGTCTCGCCGAACAACATGCCGGCGATCTCGGAGCGGTAGAGGATCGCCGCCCGCTGCAAGCGTGCACTGAGCGTGTTAGCCAGGCTGATGCGCCCGTCGGCGCTTGTGACCACCACGCCGCCGGGACAGTTCCAGCCGGCGCCATCGGCGGTGGCGCCTTCCTCCACCGTGGCCGGCAGACCCCTTTGTTGCGCGATGCGCGCCAACAAGGGACGGTCGCGGCTTTCGACGCGCAAGCGCAGCCCGGCCGCTGGAGCGTAGCCCAATGCCGCCACGGCCTCGTCCGTCAACTCTGCCAGCACGCGGCCGTAGGTCTCGCTGTCCGGCAAGACGGCCAGGCGGGCGGCCGCGGCCTCCAACGCCGCGCGCAGCAGCTCCTCGCGCGTCCCCATCACGATCCGCAGCGCCTCTTGCCTGGCCTGGTTGATGATACGGGCGCGCTCGGCCTGCAGGGGCGCTTCTATCGCCGGTCTATGTTGCTGCTGCGCTGCGATAGCTTTCGCCGCGGCCTCAGCGCGCACCTGCGCGATCTCCGCCTCGGCAGCCCGCGCGATCTCGGCGATCTCCGCGGCGGCTTCGGCCTCCAGCGCTTGTAGGATCTTGTCGAGTGACATTTCGGCCGCGCTATTTGGCCATGCCCGGCAGCACCAGGATGATCATGGCGGCTACGGCAAAGCCCAGGATCAGCATCGTTTCCGGGATGGCAATCAGCAGGATGATGGTGCCGCTGACCTCCGGTTTCTCGGCGATGGCCCCGGCGCCGGCCGAGCCGATGTGGCTTTGCGCATAACCCGTGCCGAGAGCTGCCAGGCCCACGGCAAAGGCGGCCCCGATCGCAAGTAGCCCAGTTCCGATCTCCATTACACTATCCTCCTTTTGTTGCTTACACGTGCCTGGCGCTTCCGAAAGCGCCAGGCACGTAGACGGCAAATCGTGATCTACTGAGACTCGCGGCGCGCGAGCGAGCGGCGGAGCGGGTGGAAGGCCTGGCCGCCGCCTTCATAGAACTTGCCGAAAAACTCCACGTAGTGGAGGCGCAAGGCGTGGATGGTGGGGCTGAAGGCCCCCAGGGCGAGATTCAGTGCGTGAAACAAGGCGGCGATCATGACCCCGACCAGGACGCTGTATTCGCCGGCTGTGCCGCCGATTTCATTGGCCACACGGGCCAGGTAGACCGAAGACAGCCCGATGGCGGCGATACGCAGGTAGGACAGGATGTTGCCTACCGTGCCCAACAACTCGAGCGGCCCCAACAGCACGCCCATACCACCCAGGCTATAGATGAGGATCGCCAGCCCCACTAACACCACCGCGAGCGCCGGCGTCAGAAAGGCCTTGGGCAACAGTTGGGCGACCACGGCCACCAGCAGGAACAGCCCGCTCAAGGCAATGAGCATGGCCGCTTTTTCCAGGATCTCGTGGCGGCTGCGCCGATGCAATGCCCCCCACAACCCCAGGCTCAGCCCCAACACCACGTGACCCGCGCCGATCCCGATCGCAATCAGGAACAAAGTGGTAACCTCGTGACCCCGGTCGAACAGCGGCCGAAGCCCGATTTGCTTTCCCAACTCGCCAAGGAATTCGCCGTAGACGAACCCGAAGACGAGACCCCAGACCGAGCCGATGATCAGGACCTCGGTCAGCGCGCGCACGGTAGTCCGGCCAACAAACCGCCGGCGCAGATACACCATCAGGCCCAGCAGGACCGCCGCATAGGCGACGTCGCCCAGCATCATGCCGAAGAACAGGGGCATGGCGATAGACATCAGCGGCGTCGGATCGAAGGCCCCGTACCTGGGCAGCGCCAGGAGACGCACCAGCGGCTCGAAGGGCTTAACGAAAGGCGGGTTGTCGAACATCACCGGCGCCGACTTCCGCTCCTCGGGGCCGAGCGGCAATCTGGTCACCAGGAGCGCATCGCCGACCTCCCGTTGGAGCGCCGCCTCCAGCTCGGGCAGGTCGCGTTCCGGCGCCCAGCCCTCGATGATGAACGTATAGTCGGTCTGGCCAAAGCTGGTGTGGACGTCTATGCGGGCGAGCTGATCGCGCAAGAGGAGCTGCCAGGCCCGCAGCCGCGGCCGCCAGCTCCGGCCGAGCGTTTCCTGCTGCGCCTCGACCTCGCCCCGTTCCCCCGGGATTGCCTGCAGCCGCTGGTGCATATTTGCGATGGCTTTGTCGAAGGGCTGGTCGGCGAGTTCAGTGGGCAGGTGCACCTGGGCGATGTTCTCGCGCCCCAGCAACTCATTGACCGCGCGTGCTTGCGCCTTCGGAAAGACGAGGATGGCCGCCCATATATCCCGGTCAAGCTCATGGGAGATGACCTCGCATTGCCCGCCGGTCAGTTCCGCCAGCCGGTTCGCGACGAGCTCCAGGGCGCCCCGGTAGCGGCGCTCGACCCACACGGCCGCGACCGCAAAGCGCTCGAGATTCACGAGCGCCGGTATCAGTGGCATCAGTTGTTGCACAGCGGACTCATATCGGATGAGGGAACTTGCCTCCTCCTCGAGTTGACTGCGCCGCGTGGCTAGCGCGCGCGCTGCGGGGCCAACTTCTTCCAGGTCGGCTTCGACTGCCTGGATCAGCCAATCGAGGGGACAGTCATACCAATCTTCGTATCCGGGGAAGGGTGGGCCTTCCGGGGCCGGGAGAGCAACGAGCGTAGCCTCAACCTGCGTGGCCGCGTAGGTGAGACGCTGACGTAGAGCAGTGTCGTCATCGGTCAGTGCCACGCGTCGCTGCGTGAGGGAACGTTTCTCGTTCCACTCATCAATCTGAACGACGCCCTGTCGGTACAGGACCTGAACCGTTTCATCCTGGTATTGCTTCGTCCCGATGATCTGAACTTTCGCCATTGGAAGGAGCATAGATCAACTCCACGATCCGCCCTGCTACTTCGTCCAGCCGGGGCATGGCCTGGCGGCGCAGTGCGGCAGCATCTTCGGTTGCCGCGCTGATAATGGCTTGCGCTTCCTGTTGCGCCTGTTCGATCCCGTCCCGGTAGCAGGCTGCGGCCTCCGCGCGCCCGGCCTGGTCGGCCTGCTGGATGCTCTGCTCTGCTTCGATGCGCACAGCCTGGATTTTCGCCGTGGCCTGCTGGCGCGCCGCCTCAACCTGCTGACGCAAATCCAGCTCTTTTTGTTTGATGGCCTGAAGGGGCGAGACCGCACCCGGCATGATGGAGGCTCTCCGTCGTATCAATGGGTCGTGTTCACACTCAGTGCGGATTGGGCATCCTCCGACACGACTTTATTATACCACGTTTTCCACGCCACGACAACTGTCAGATTCGCGAAGTCTTTACGGGATAGACACTATAATATAGCCTTATTTACCGGTTCACCATATTACATCGCACTATTGACGTTTGAGAGATTGTGTGCTATAATGAATTTGGCTTATCACAAGGTGAGAGTGTAGCATTCGGCATGTTGCAGCGGTTCTCTTGTGAGTCGGCATAGATCGAGGCTTAAAAGTGGGAGGTTCCCCATGGACGAGTTATCAGAGACGATGGCCGTCGCGGAGCCTACTGCGGCCCTTGAGATGGCTTTTATCAAAGAATACCTGGGCAGTCACCTGCCCACGCGCGCACCCACGCGTGAGCAGGTCGAACAGACATGGAAGGATGCGTTGTTGTTCGCGGCCCTCAAGCTGGAAGAGGTGGCGGCCAAGGCGCATCTCGTGGATAGGTTGCACGAACGGCCCAGGTGCATGTAGAAGTGAATAGCTCCGCCCCATCGCCGGGGCCATCCCGGCGCACCCGCAGCTCGCGCATCTGCTCTCTGGGGATCGGCGAAGCGTACCATTGGGCATCCGCCAACCCGCGCTCAACCGCCGTCTGCCGTGTGGAGACATAGCCAGATTGTGCTGTACTTCCCCAGTCAGCGCAACGAGGAGGCGATGCTCCCTCTTCGCCGCGCGACCCCCTACCGGCGGATCAACGGCAGAGATGTCGTCTTCTTCAACATCGCCACGATCTGTAATCTTACCAACGACACCCGAGATGCTGAGCGAGGCACAGATCCAGGCGTACCGCCACCTCCTGATCAAACAGCCGCACAACAATATCATTCTGAGCGTCGCTTGACACAACCCATCCGCTATGCTATACCGACGTTACCGTCTTACACTCACATTGGCGGCGGCCACCCAAGCCGGCTTTCCAGCCACCGGCGGGCAGGCCCGGCCGCAAGGAGTCGCAAAATGATCCAGTCATCTCGATCCGCTTCCCGTCTCTTGTCCCTCTGCTGTATCATCGGTCTGCTGACAGCCCTCGCGCTTGTCCATGGGGTAGCCGCGCCGGTTACCGCATCGAGCGCCTTCCCGGCCGAAAGCCGCTTGCCAGGGCCAGGCGGCGGCGATGATGGCCTGGCGCCGGCCGCGCCCCTCTCAGCGGCTGACCAGGCGCGGCTGGATGAAAAGAAGCCTGCCGATCGTGCGGCGCGCTGGTATGACGAGATGTCATACATGGGCGCGCTGGCGGCCGGGGTAGCGCCCCTCCCACAGGAGGATGCCGCCGTGGGACGTGGGCCAGGGATCGGCGCAGCCAGCCGACTCGTCAGTCCGGCCGCCATCGGCGGGACTGACATCATCGTCCATCGCGCAGACGCGATCAGGTTTCAGTCTGAAACCTCCATCGCCAGCAACAGCAGCGGCACGGTGCTGATCGCCGGCTACAACGACGGCCGCGGCTTTCCGACAAGCGGTTCCTGCCCCAACGTGACCGCGAACCTCTCCGGCGTCAGCCGCTCCACCGATGGCGGCGCCACCTGGAGCGAGGTGCCGGTCGGGCCTGGCGGGCTGGGGCTGCTCCCCACCGTGCCCGGCGGACAGATTTACGGCGATCCCGAAGTGAAGTGGGATCCGGTGAACCAGCGCTTCGTCTACGCTTCGCTCTATGTGCGGCCAAGCGACTGCCGCCAGGGCCTCAGCATCCACCTTTCGAATGCCGATGGCAGCGCCTGGAGCAACCCGATCGAGGTGACGCCGGCGTTCGGCCCGGCCGTCTCCGCCGACAAGGAGTTCATGGATATCCACCCCCGCACCGGGCGCATCGTGCTCACGTGGACCGAGTTCCCTGATGTGGGCGCAACCTCCATCAAATCCACCTTTTCGGACGATGGCGGCGCTACCTGGTCGCCCGCGGCAACGGTCGGAACACCCCCGATCAACGGCAGCGTTCAAGGCTCGATCCCGCGCTTTTTCCCCGGCGCAACCAACGCCAGTTCTCTCATATATGTCGTCTGGCGGCAAAGCAACAGTAACGGCAGCCGCAACATCGGCTTTAACCGTTCCCTCGATGGCGGCATGACCTGGGGCGTGCAGAAAACGATCACCAGTGACTTCACGGGGGAGGACTACATCCTCGGACTGGATCGGGTGCACACCTTCCCCGCGTTGGCCGTTGACTATACTTCGGGCGCGCTGTATGTCGTCTACCAGGCGAACAATTCGGTGGGTGAGGGGGATATTGCGTTCCAACGTTCCAACGACGGCGGCGTGACCTTCTCCTCGCGCATCCTCATCAACAGCAACCCCGGCGCCGACCGGGCGCAATTCTACCCGTGGGTCACGGTAGATCAATCGAACGGTCGCATCCATGCCATCTGGTATGACCAAGACTTCTGGCCGTCCGGCGACCTCACCGAGCTGATGCACAGCTTCTCGACCGATGGCGGCGTCGCCTGGAGCCGTCCGACCTCCCTCTTCGACCGCCCCTTCCATGCCGGATACGGCAACGACACCAGCCAGCCCAACCTGGGCGACTATAACCAGGCCGTCGCGATCAGCGGGACGCTGCACAGCGTGGCCGCGGCCACCTCGATCGAGCCGCGCTTTGACGAAGGCCAACCGGATTCGAACGCCATGGTCACGCCCGACACCTACTACGATCGTCTCCCCGATGCCACGAACGTCGCTGCGGTGCGGCTGACCGGCGTATCTTGCATCAGGGTGGATCCGCCGGTTGGCAACCCGGTCACCGAGACGCTGGACTTGCGCATCCCGCTGATGAACTACGTCGCCAATCCGAACAATTCCCCAATCACGCTGACCGGGGTTTCGGTCACCCTGACCGCGATCACCGCAGGCGTGACGGTCGTAACCGGCACGCAGCCCTATGCGGACATCGCGCCGCTGGCGACACAGATCAACGCCGCGCCCTTCAGGATCGAGCTGACGCCGGCTGTCGCGCCCGGCAGCTACGTCTTCCTGACGCTGAACGTGGCGACGGATCAGGGCGCTACCCAACTGCTGTATCGCCTGCGCACCGGCTCGCCCGGCGCGAGCACGACGCTGATCAACGAGAACTTCGACGGCGTGACTGCGCCGAACTTGCCCGCCGGCTGGAGCTCGGCGCATGGCGGCGGCATCAGCATAGTCCCCTGGGTCACCTCCAACACCTTCACCGTGAACGGCACCACTGCCGCATACCACGAGGAACGAACTGGCGTCACGCGCTGGGAGCGTCTCTACTCGCCGGTCATTACCGTCACAACCCCCGCAGCCGGCGTCGAGTCCTACGTCACGCTCGATTTCGACATCCTCTACAGGCTGGAATCTGAACCGCTCAGAAACGTCCTGGCATACGATGGCCTGACCCTGCGGATCGCCGATTGGACGACCGGCGCAACGTTCCGCACCGTGCTGGCGGAGGCCTTCGCGGAGAATATCGCCACAGGCGCAATCCGGCACTTCCCCAAACATACGCCGCGCAGCAGCAATCCGGCGTACTTCCAAGACATGTCGGTCTGGTCGGGTGATTCGCGCGGCGCGCAACACGTCTCGATGCGCTTCCCCGGCGCAGGCATGACAGGGAGAGCCATCCAGTTGCGCTTCGAATATACCGAAGATAGCTTTGGCGATTGCACAGACTCCGGCAGCAGCGCGCCTTGCGGCGTGGCGTTGGATAACATCGTGCTTCAACACGTGCAAGCCACGAGCGGCGCCTGCATGATGCAGCGCCTCTACCTGCCGATCGTCCTGCGGAACCCATGATCGCGATCACATAGGCTACGCAAAGGAAAAGTTGGGGTTTCGCGCGGAACTCCAACTTTTCCTTTGCGTGTTGCGAGCAATCTGCTCACACGACTTCGATATTTTCCAGCCCGCCATAGGCCGCCCACCAGGGCGCGGCCCCGCGCGCCAGCAGCGTGTTGAGCGCCGCGATGTTGGCGGCGCCGCGGTCGGCGAGCCAGGCGCGGAGCGCGGCGCCACCCCGGTGGGCGTAGGCCGGCACGCCATCCTGCCAGGTGGCGCGGCCGCACAGCACGCCGGAGAAGGCCGTCCCCGCCTCGATCGCCAGCTCCAGCGTCTCGCGGAACACCGCATCGCTGACGCCCGCGCTCAGGTAGATGTAGGGCTTGCCCGCGGCGCCGGCCGCGGCGCGGAAGTGCACCAACGCCTCGGCGCGCGTATAGGCGGCGGTCCCCTCGCACGCCGCGGTCCCGGCCACGAACTTCATGTTGATCGGGACTTCGACTTTCAGGACATCCACCCCGTAGCGCGGCTTGGAGAATTCAGCCATGTAGGCCGCGACCTTGGCCGGCTTGCGCCGGGCGAATTCCAGCCCCTTCTCGTCCAGGCCATCCTGATAGCAGACGATCTCCAGAAACAACGGGCGATCCACCGCGGCGCACTCCGCGCCGACCCGCTCGATGAAGGCCTGTTTGACGGTGTTGATCGCAAGCGCGTCGTCGGGGTCGTAGTGCACCAGCAGCTTGATCGCATCCGCGCCCGCCCCGGCCAGCCGCCGCACACTCCATTCGGGGATCAGGTCGGGCAGGCGGCCCCTGGATGTTGTGTCGTAACCGCTCTTTTCATACGCCAGCAGCAGGCCGGTCCCCGCGGCCTTTACCTGCAAGGCCGGCAGGCCGTACTCCGGGTCAAGCAGGATGGCGCTGGCGTGGGGGCTGAGCGTCTCCGTCACCGCGGTCTTGAAGCGGACGAGGTCGTCCCCCGCCACGGCCGCGCCGGCCGGGCTGACCTGCACGAGCATCTTCTGCAACGAACCGCGTTGATCCATCGCCAATGCCGCGATCACCCCGCGTGCGTCGGCGCAGGCATTGATCCCGGCGAACTTCCCCTTTGTGATGCGAACCTTGGTCATAGCTCACTCCTTGCGATAGTTGGACACCCAAGAAAAGCCACGTATAATGTAGCCGAACTGAAATGCCCTGTCAAACCGCGGCCTTGTCACCCTGAGCGGGTGGGTCCCGTGAAGTGCGTTGCGGCGACGCTATGCGTCCAGCGAAGGGTCTCGTTGCGAGGTGAGATTCTTCGCTGGATGCTTGCCGTCGCGAGAATTAGGGGGCGACCCGCTCAGAATGACAGGCGCCTGAAAGCGCCCTTTGTAACCGTGCCGAGTATACATTCTCGCCCGTCGTGGTGCCGTCTATCACTCCAGGCGGAGCTACAAGTGCGTTGAAGAAGAATTGGAGGTTTGAGCGTGCGGTTTATTTTGCGTTGGTTCATCACCGCGGTCGCGGTTGCGGCCGCGGCCTATCTGGCGCCGGGCATCCATGTGAGCGGCGGCAACGGCTTCCTGGTCGTCGCGATCATGGCGCTGGCCCTGGGCCTGGTCAATACGGTCATCCGCCCGATCCTGACTTTCCTGTCGTGCGGCTGCATCATCCTGACGTTGGGCCTCTTCATGCTCGTCGTCAACGCCGTCACCTTTTATCTGGCGGCGTGGCTCACCAACATCTTCCTGCCCGAAGCGTTCGTGATAGATAGCTTCTGGTCGGCGTTTCTCGGCAGCATCATCGTCAGCATCGTGAGCTTCGCGCTGTCGCTGCTGTTAGCGGATTCTGAATCGTGAGCGCAGCGATGTCTACCACGGCAATGCGATCGAATACCAGGGTCTTGCTGGCCGTCTTCGCGCATCCCGATGACGAGTCGTTCGGGCCGGGCGGCACGCTGGCGAAATATGCGCGGGAGGGGGCGGATGTCTGGCTGGTCTGCGCGACCGACGGCGCGGCGGGCAGCATCGAGGCGAAATTCCTGGCTGAATACGCCGGGCCGGGGCAGGTGCGCGCCGCTGAATTGTGCTGCGCCGCGCAGGAGCTTGACCTGAAGGGGATAGACTGGCTGGGCTATCGCGACAGCGGCATGGCCGGCTCGCCCGACAACCAGCACCCTGACAGCCTGGTGCAGGCGCCGCCGGATCGGCTGGTCGGGCAGATCGTCGCCTCCATCCGCCGGCATCGGCCCCAGGTGGTGATCTGCGACAATGAGTTCGGCGGCTACGGCCACCCGGATCACATCAAGCTGCACGGCGCGACCGTCGAGGCGTTCACGGCCGCGGCCGACGGCGACCGCTATCCCGAAGCCGGCCCGTCGCACCAGGCCGACCGGCTCTACTTCACCGCGTTCAACCCCGGCGTGCTCAAGTGGATCGTCCGCCTGATGTCGCTGGTGGGCCGCGATCCGCGCAAGTTCGGCCGCAATGGCGACATTGACCTGACGCAGATCGTGCGCTGGGAGACGCCGGTGCACGCCCAGATTGACGTGCGGCCGTATTACGCGGTCAAACAGCGCGCCTCCGCCTGTCACCGCAGCCAGGGCGGCCCGGCCCAGGCGTTCAGTTGGCTGCCCCGCTTCCTGATCCAGCAGATGTTCGGCTGGGAGACGTTTCAGCAGAGGATCCCGCCGCCGGCGGGGAAGGGGAAGCGCCTGACCGATCTGTTCGCCGGTCGGTAGTGGCGACTTCAGTCGCTCATCACAGAGCGAATCAGCGAACGGACGAATCAGCGAATGAACGGATGAGCCGGTCTTTGTCAGCCGCAGCGAAGTAGGCCCGGTAGGCGGCGGTTTCGGCCAGCAGAGCCTCCAGGCGGGCCGCGGCGCCGGCCAGTTCGGGCCGCACGACGCCATCGCCCGGTTCCACGATCACCTCATCACCTGAGCCAGGCGCGCCCTGCGCCGGGTCGAAGGGCCGCAAGGTCAGGCGGATGTGGCCGCGGGCGGCCAGCCACGCCAACCCCTGGCGCACGGTCGCCTCGCGCGCGGCGAGCGCGGCCGCCAACTCTGCCAGGCGCACGGCGCCGCCGCCCCGATTCAGCGCGTGCTTGACCAGCCCGCTCAACTGGCGCAGGAACGCGGCCGGTTCAGCCAGCCCCGGATCGCGACCGAACAGGGTGACCGTCTCCGGATTCACCGCGGCGAGGGCCGCGGCCAGCTCGGCCGGGCCGGGCGGCGCGGTCCAAATGGCGAGATGAGGCGCAGGGGTGAGGTGGTGGCGGGGGGTGACGTGTTGCGGAGTGCGGCATGCGGAGTGCGGCATGCGGAGTTCGTTTTCCGAGGCGCCCGGACCTTCGCCCCAAACGAGAACCGAGGGATCCGTTTGAATTTGTTGCAACGCCGCGCGTGGATCTGCCACGCCGCGATAGTCCACGACCTCGACCCGCGCCTTAATCTCAGCCTCAGCCTCGTCCTCGTCCACTGGCCGGGCCGCGACCCAGGCGACCTGTATCCCGGCCGCCCCGCGGTAGTCGTTGGCGCGCACGGTGTAGGCCAGGTCGAAGGGGCCATCGGGCAGCGTCTCGCCCGCGCCGTCCCACCAGATCACCTCCTGCGCCGCGCCCCAGGCATCCTCCACGATCACCAACAGATGCGACTGATCCCGGCCCACCGTCCGTTTGCCCCGCACGCGCAGCGCGCGGCTGACCAGCGTGAGAGGCGGGTTGCCCGGCCCGAACGGGGCCAGCCGTTCCAGGTCGGCCACGAGGTCGAGGCTCAGGTCGCCGAGGGGGAGATAGCCGTCAATCGGCAGCCCGGCCACGACCCCGGCCGCAGCCGCCAGCTTTTCCACTGTCCGGGAAAGCGCCCGGCGGAACTCCGCGACGCGTTCGACCGGCAGGCTAAGGCCGGCCGCCATCGGATGCCCGCCGAAGCCGAGCAGGAGATCGGCGTGCGCCGCGATCGCCGCGGTGATGTTGACGCCGGCCACCGAGCGCGCCGACCCGCGCGCCGGTTCGGTTGATCCCGGCGCGGGCAGCGACAGCAGCACCGCCGGCTTGCCGTAACGCTCGACCAGCCGGCTGGCGACGATGCCGACCACCCCCAGATGCCAGCCCGGCCCCGCCAGCACCAGCGCGCCGGCCTCCAACAGCGCCGGATCGCGCTGAAGCTGCGCCTCGGCCGCGGCATCCACCTGCTCGCACAGCAGCTTGCGCCGCGCATTGAGCGCCTCCAGATCCGCCGCCAGGATGCGCGCCCGCGCCAACGTTCCGCTGTGGCCGGTCTCTGACCGAGCCACCGCCCCCACGCCCAGCGTCAAAAACTCCACCGCCACATTCGCATCGGCCAGCCGGCCCAACGCATTCAGCCGCGGCGCGATCACGAAGCTGATGTGCTCCTCGCCCAGGCGGGCCGGATCCAGCTCAGCCGTCTCCATGAGCACGCGCAGCCCCAGGCGCCGCGTCTCCCGCAGGCCGGTCAACCCGCGCTGGAGCAGCGGTCGGACATCGCCCGTCAGCTCGGCCAGATCGGCCACAATGCCCAACGCGACCAGATCGAGCAGCCCCTCGGCCGCCGCGGCCCGCTCCGCCCGGCGATAGAGCGCCTCGGCCAGCTTATACGCCACCCCGACGCCGGGCAGGCCGCGCAGGCCAGACACCGGTTTCGAGGCTTCAGCCGGTTTCTCGTGCTGCCCGCCAGACCGGCTAAAGCCTCCAATCCGCCCCGCCTGCTGTTCATCTGATGTTGCGCCGGATGGGACAAGCGCTTCCCCATCCGGGGGAAACCTTCCCCGATCTTGGGCAAGTTCTCCCCTATTTGGGGCAAGCTCTCCCCTGTTTGGGGCAAGCTCTCCCCCATCCTGGGCAAGCTCTCCCCCATCCTGGGCGAACCTTCCCCCATCTTGGGCAAGCTCTCCCCCATCTTGGGCGAACCTTCCCCCATCCTGAGCAAGCTCTCCCCCATCTTGGGCAGACTCTCCCCCAACCTGAACAAAACCCCTCCCATTCGGGGAAACCCCAGAATCACCCTCTGCCCCCTGACCCCTG